>ERZ1023288.4-NODE-4-length-212678-cov-62.648589_pt1 | contig 212678 bp, 214 predicted proteins | sample MGYA00380468_ERZ1023288 | MGnify/ENA primary metagenome ERZ1023288 (study PRJEB33173, sample SAMEA4830366) | metagenome | study: EMG produced TPA metagenomics assembly of the PRJEB25223 data set... | reverse complement strand
ATTTATATTTTAAGTAATGTCGGATACAAGTATCCGACCTACCCGATTGAAAAAAAATGATTAATTTTTCCATGAATTGACTATATATTTCTATAGTACCTTAACTTCAAAATGAGACTTAGAGATACACATTTTGTCAGGAGAAGCGCTTAGAATAATCTCATTTTGAAGTTAAGAGACTATATTTGGCAAAAGCAGAAATCTTATACAGATATTTAAGCCGTTATAGCAATAAAAAACGCTGCCGAAGCAGCGTCTTAACTCAGTTTAGCGCGGTCTGCTATTTGCTACGCGCGCTTTGAGTTTTTGTCCAGCTTTAAAGCTCACGACGCGGCGAGCGGTAATGGGAATTTCTTCGCCGGTTTTCGGATTACGACCGGGGCGTTGGCTTTTTTCGCGCAGTTCGAAATTGCCGAAACCCGATAATTTGACTTCTTCGCCGGAAGCCAAGCAGGTGCGGATTTCTTCGAATAGTTCGTCGACCATTTCGCGCGCATCAGGACGCGCCAAGCCGACTTGAGTAATAATGGATTCAACGATATCTGCTTTTGTAAGTGTCATATTTTTCTACCTTAATTCAGCACCATAGGTGCGGTTTACTGCTTGCACAAGGCGCGTAATAATACCTTCAACTTCTTCATCTTGCAAGGTTTTTTCTTGGTCTTGCAAAATAAGTCCCAAAGCCAGGCTTTTCTTGTTTTCCGCCAGATTAGCGCCTGTGAAGACATCAAAAACAAAGGCTTCTTGTAATAGTCCTGCGGCTTCTTTGCGCAAACAGTCCAATATATCCGCCGCATCGACCGTTTTATCCAGCACCAATGCCAAATCGCGGCGCAGCGCAGGATATTTGCTAATTGCGCGGAATTGCGGCGTATATTGCGTAGGCAATGCCTGCATATCCAGCTCAAAGACCGCGAAATCGCCGCCTTTTGTTCCCAGTGTTTTCAGCATCTGCGGATGCAAAATTCCCACTTGCCCGATTAACTGTCCTGCCAAATAAATATCGGCGCTTTGCCCCGGATGCAGGTAGGCGGCTTGGCTGCGTTGATATTGCACCGGCAAATCGCCCAGCAATTGCTCCACCACGCCTTTAACATCAAAGAAATCCACTGCACGCGCTTTTTCGCCCCATTGCTCCGGACGTACCAGCCCGCTCATCACGCCCGCTACGCGATAAATTTGCGCGCATTCCACCGCCTTGTCGCCGCGCGGATGAAAAACGTTGCCCAGCTCGAACAAACGCAGCTCGTTTTGCTGACGGTTGCGGTTATAAACGGCGGTATTGAGCAAACCCGGCAGAAGACTTAAGCGCATTTCCGCCATTTCCGCGGAAATCGGATTGAACAGATTCACGGTCGGCGCATCGGCAAAAAACGCCGCATGTGAAGCGCGATCAATAAAGCTGTAGGTAATCGCTTCTTGGAAACCTAAGGACAACAATTGCGTACTAACATGCATATCAGGGCGCGGCGGCTGGCGGTCTTTTTGATAATCGACCTGCGGCAGACGGTTTGGAACATCATCATAGCCATCAACTCGCGCAATTTCTTCAATCAAATCAGCCTCAATCGCCAAATCAAAACGCCAAGTAGGCGGCGTAATCAGCCAGCCTTCTGCCGCTTGTGCAATTTGACAACCCAAAGCCGTAAAAATTTTCTCTACCGTCGCCGTCTCATAGCTGCGACCGATACGGCGGGCAATCGCCTTTTCTCTTAATGTAATCGGCTGACGCTGAGGCAAATACTGCGGATGCACATCCATAGCCACTTCCCCTGCCTGACCGCCGCAAATCTCGATAATCAGACGGCTTGTCAATTCCATTGCCGCGCGCTGCAAAGCATAATCCACGCCGCGCTCAAAACGCTGGGCGCTATCGCTTGACAATGCAAACTGCCGCGCTTTGCCGGCAATGCCCACCGGCTCAAACCATGCCGCTTCCAAGACGATTTTCTGCGTGTTTGGCGAACAGGCGCTGTCAAGTCCGCCCATCACGCCGGCAATTGCTAGAGGCTTTTCCGCATCGGCAATTAAGAGAACTTTCTCGTCCAATACCGCTTCATTACCGTTAATCAGCATCAATTTCTCGCCTGCCTGCGCCTGACGAATCACAATGCCGCCGCTGATTTTCGCCGCATCAAAAGCATGCAGCGGCGTACCCAAGAGTAGCATCACATAATTCGTCACATCTACCAGAGGATCATGCGTACGCAAACCCGCGCGGCGCAGACGTTCTTGCAGCCATAGCGGTGTCGGGCGCGTATTATCCACGCCCTCAATCGCGCGGGCGAAATACTGCGGACAAGACTGCGGCGCTTGATTGCCAATCACCACCGTCTCTCCGCTTTCCACTGCCACAGGCTGTACGCCAAGCTGCTCGGCGGCAAAATCCGCCGGCAAATCCTGTCCCAGCAGCATCGCCGCCTCCCGCGCCACGCCGCGCATCGAAAAACAATCAGCACGGTTCGGCGTTAAATCTACATCGATAATCACATCTTCCAGCGACAAATAGCGGCGCAAATCTTCGCCCACCGGTGCATCGGCAGGCAAAATCAGCAAACCGCTATGGTCTTCGCTCATGCCCAATTCGCGCGCCGAACACAACATACCGAAAGACTCTACGCCGCGCAGTTTGGATTTTTTAATCGCCAATCCCGGCAACTGCGCACCAATCAAAGCCACCGGTACTTTCACGCCTTTCGCCACATTCGGCGCCCCGCAGACAATTTGCAAAGGCTCCCCGCCGGCATTCACCGTTGCCACACGCAATTTATCCGCATCGGGATGCGCGACCAAATCCAGCACCTCGCCGACCACCACACCGCTGAATTCAGCAGCGGCAGGCAATAAACCATCGACTTCCAAACCCGCCATCGTCAAGCGCTTGCTCAATTCCTGCGCCTCTGCGGCAATAGCGAAATCCGCTTGTAGCCAAGCCTTACTTATTTTCATTTTAACCCTCAGAATTCATTTTGGAATTGACGCAAAAAGCGCACATCGTTTTCAAAAAACATCCGCAAATCTTTCACGCCGTAGCGCAGCATCGCCAAACGCTCGATACCCATGCCGAAGGCATAGCCCTGATATTGCTCAATATCAATGCCCATATTCTGCAAGACATCGGGATGCACCATGCCACAGCCCAAGACCTCCAGCCATTTTGCCTCCGCCTCGCTGCCCTCATCGAAAAAAGCAATATCCACTTCCGCGGAAGGCTCGGTAAAAGGGAAAAAAGAAGGACGAAAACGCACCTGCAAATCCTCGCGCTCGAAGAAATCGCGCAAAAAATGCACCAGCAAACCTTTTAAATCGGCAAAAGTAGAATGCGTATCGACCACCAAGCCCTCGCATTGATGAAACATCGGCGTATGCGTCATATCCGAATCGCTGCGATACACGCGCCCCGGCGCAATAATGCGCAGCGGCAGCGGCTCATTTTCCAAAGTGTGAATTTGCACATTTGAAGTCTGCGTGCGCAAGACCGTCTGCGCGTCAAAATAAAAAGTATCCTGCATCGCGCGCGCCGGATGGTGTTCGGGAATATTCAAAGCGGTAAAATTATGATAATCATCGTCAATTTCCGGACCGGTACGCACCGTAAAACCAAGCTTGGCAAACCAATCCTCAATCCTTTGCCGCGTCAGCGTCACCGGATGCAAACCGCCGCTAAAGCCGCGCCGCCCCGCCAAAGTAATATCCACCTGCTGCGCGGCAAAACGCGCCTGCAACTCCTGCGCCTGCAAGAGCTCTTGCCTGTCATTCAAAGCGCCGCTAAAAGCCTCGCGCGCTTCATTGATGATTTTCCCCATCTGCGGACGCACCGCCGCATCCGCTTTGCCCATTGCCTGCGACTGCTGGCTGAAATACCCTTTTTTAGACAAATAAGTATTTTTTACCGCCTCAAGCGCCGCCATATCTGCTGCTTCTGCCACCGCCTGCAAAGCCTTTTGCAGATTAAGCTGCAAACCCGCTTCTAATTCAGCTAATTCACTCACAAGAATTTCCGTTTGTTATTGTAAAGGCGCGGATTGTAGCAAATCTCCAATCAAATCTGTAGTCAAAGTCCTGTTCAAAAGCGCCAACAAATCTCCGCCTGAAAACCTATAGTTATCTGTCCATACAAAACAAAAAGGCTAAATCCCATAACGGAATTTAGCCTTAAGACTACTCAGTCAAGCAACTGCTTATAAAGCCGCTTTTGCTTTTTCTGCCAAAGCGCCGAAAACCGCTTTGTCATATACCGCTAATTCAGAAAGAATTTTACGATCTACTGCAATGCCTGCTTTTTTCAAACCATTGATAAAACGGCTGTAAGACAAACCATGAATACGGGCAGCCGCGTTAATACGCACAATCCACAATTGACGGAATTCGCGTTTTTTCGCTTTGCGGTCACGGTAAGCGTATTGACGCGCTTTAATTACTGCTTGATTGGCAACGCGAAATACCTTACGGCGAGCGTTGTAATAACCTTTTGCTGCTTTTAATACTTTTTTATGACGAGCGCGCGCCTGCACACCACGTTTAACTCTTGCCATCTAAATTCTCCTTAACCAATCATTTGTTTAACTGCTTTCACATCGTTTTCGTGGATTTGCATCGTGCCACGCAGTTGACGCTTACGCTTGGTTGATTTCTTGGTCAGGATATGACGGACATGAGCATGACCGACTTTATAACCGTTTTTGGTTCTTTTGATGCGCTTAGCCGCGCCTCGATGGGTTTTTAATTTTGGCATTATTGACTCCGCATTGTTTGCCGTAAAAATATATTGCACAAAACGTGCAGCCTTTTATAAAGCGAGCCGTTATTTTTTCGGAGCAAGCACCATCACCATTTGGCGACCTTCCATGCCTGCTTTCTGCTCCACCGTGCCGACTTCGGATAAATCCGCTTCAATACGGCTGAGCAAATCACGACCGAGATCCTGATGCGCCATTTCACGACCGCGAAAACGCACCGTTACTTTGGCTTTATCACCGCTTTCGAGGAAACGGGTCAGGTTGCGTAGTTTGACCTGATAGTCTCCCTCGTCTGTTCCGGGACGGAACTTGACCTCTTTAACTTGAATGCGCTTTTGATTTTTGCGCGCTTCTTGTTGCTTTTTCTGCTGCTCAAAGCGGTATTTGCCATAATCCATGATACGGCAGACCACGGGTTTGGCGGTCGCCGCCACTTCCACTAAGTCTAAATCCTGCTCATAAGCAGCGTCCAAAGCCTCTTCGATAGAAACGACGCCGCGTTGTTCTCCGTCGGCGTCGATTAAACGAACCTCTGATTCGCGAATCTCTTCGTTAACTCGCGTTTCGTTTTGCTTAGCTATTGCTAATCTCCTGTGATTTGCTGTCGATTAGCCGGCGAATCATGGCGATAACGTTCTGCACCGCCATGGAGCCCAAGTCTTTGCCTTCGCGCGTACGCACGGAAAGCGTGCCGGCTTCCTTCTCTCTCTCGCCTGCGACCAATAAAAAAGGCACGCGGGCGAGCGTGTGTTCGCGGATTTTATAGCTAATCTTCTCATTACGCAAATCTTTTTCAATGCGCAAATCTTGCTCGAACATTTGACTTGCAACATCAGCCACATAATCGGCCTGCGCGTCGGTAATCGGCATCAAGACGGCCTGCACAGGCGACAGCCATACCGGCAGCCAGCCGGCATATTGCTCGATTAAAATACCGATAAAGCGTTCCAATGAACCCAATACCGCACGATGTATCATCACCGGCGTTTGTTTTTCGCCGTTTTCATCCACATATTGCGCGCCCAGACGCTCCGGCATGGAGAAATCAAGCTGCACGGTGCCGCATTGCCAACGCCGCCCGATGCTGTCTTTTAAAGTGAATTCGATTTTCGGACCGTAGAACGCGCCCTCTCCCGGTTGCAGGCGGTAATCCAAACCCTGTGCTTCTAAGGCTAATTTAAGCGCGGTTTCCGCTTCGTCCCAAATCTCATCGCCGCCTACGCGTTTTTCAGGACGAGTGGACAGCGCCAGCTCTACTTCCGTGAAGCCGAAGTCTTGATAGACTTCATAAACCATGCGGCAGGTGTTTTCAATTTCGCTGCGGATTTGGGCGCGGGAACAGAAAATATGTCCGTCATCCTGCACAAAGCGGCGCACGCGCATAATGCCGTGCAAAGTGCCGGAAGGCTCATTGCGGTGACAAATGCCGAATTCCGCATAGCGTAGCGGCAATTCGCGGTAGCTGCGCAAGCCCTGATTGAAAATCTGCACATGCCCCGGGCAGTTCATCGGCTTAATCGCATAGTCGTGTTCGTCAATGCAGCAAGTAAACATATTGCCGCCGAATTTATCCCAGTGCCCCGATTTTTCCCACAAACTGCGGTCAAGAATTTGCGGCCCCTGCACTTCCTGATAGCCGTATTTGCGCAATTTCTGCCGCATGTAGTTTTCGATTTCGCGGTAAATCGTCCAGCCCTTGGCGTGCCAGAAGACCATGCCCGGCGCCTCTTCCTGCAAATGGAATAAATCCTGCGCTTTGCCGATTTTGCGGTGATCGCGTTTTTCCGCTTCGGCTAATTGCGCCAAATAGGCATCGAGTTCTTTTTTATTGCGAAAGGCGACGCCGTAAATTCTTTGCAAAGGCTCGCCTTTGGCATCGCCGCGCCAGTAAGAGCCTGATAATTTAGTGAGTTTAAAGGCTTTGATTTTGCCCATATCCGGCACATGCGGCCCGCGGCACATATCGATATATTCCTGATGATGATAGAGTCCGACCTGCTTAACGCCGTCGTCAAAATCATCAATCAGACGGACTTTAAAATCTTCGTCGCGCGCGGCAAAAATTTCGCGCGCTTCTTTGACGGGCGTCCATACTTTTTGCACGCCGTAACCTGTGGCGGCAAGGCTTTGCATACGTTCTTCCAAAGCGATCAAATCTTCGGGGCTAAAACGATGTTCGCTGTCGATGTCATAGTAAAAGCCGTTTTCAATCACCGGCCCGATGACCATTTTTGCCTGCGGATACAGTTGTTTTAAGGCATGCCCCAATAAATGGGCGGTAGAATGACGGATAATTTCCACACCGGCTTCATCTTTATCGGTAATGACGGATACGGCGGCATCTTCGCGGATGTCATCGCTCAAATCGCGCAATTCGCCGTTCACTTGCACGGCAATCGCCGCTTTTGCCAAACCCGCACCGATGGAAGCGGCAATCGCCGCGCCCGTTGTCGCCCCTTCAAATGACTTAATACTGCCGTCAGGGAGAGTAATCGCCACCATATATTTATCCTTTCTTACTGCGCCGCGCGCAAAATCCAAAGCGGTTATTGTACTGCGTTTGCCGATTTAGGCAATTGCTTATTTGGCGGGTTTTTGAGGTTTTGACGGAGAATTTTGCTTTGACGACGGTACAAATGCCTGCACCGTTTTGCTTGCGATGCAGGCATTGCCCTTCCTCTTTATCACTTGGCAATTATTGGCCTTGAGAAATGCCGCTTTATTGTTTTTATTGTTGCTCAAGCATTGCTCTAATTTCATCTTGCAATAAGTTCAGTGAATATTCAATACGGCTTAGCAATTTTGCATCAATTTATTTTTACTTATATTTTGTGCAAACGCACAAAATATAAAACCATTTATTTTCATAATGTTAAATAAATCTTGTTTTATTGTGCAAACGCAGCATTTCTTCTTCAGCGACTAATGACTTAGCCACGGATCTCACCGCATTTTTAAGCACGGCGATTCTTTACAAATCCTTCATCCTCATCTTACAATCGCGGCGCTTAAAACGTGAACAATTTATAGGAGCACAGATGAACGCCCTGAATTTCATTAAAGAATATTTACAGCAACATCATGATTATTTTACAGAAGTCAGCGAATATATTTTCCGGCATCCTGAAACACGTTTTGAAGAATATCAGTCTACCGCCTATTTGGCGGCGCAATGCGAACACATGGGTTTTGAAGTCGAGCGGCAGGCGGGCGGCATCGAGACGGCTTTTGTCGCCACTTGGGGCAGCGGCGCGCCCGTCATCGGTTTTCTCGGCGAGTTCGACGCCTTATCCGGCTTGGGACAGGTGCCGAATCAAACGACTTACCAAGCCACCCCCGAATGCAGTATCGGACACGGCTGCGGACACAATCTCTTAGGCACGGGCGCCTTTGCCGCCGCCTGCGCCGCCAAAGCCTATTTGGAAGCCAATCAACTCCCCGGCACGGTCAAATTCTTCGGCTGCCCCGGCGAAGAAGGCGGCTCCGGCAAAACCTTTATGGTGCGCGAAGGCGTGTTTGAAGGCACGCATCTCGCCCTCACTTGGCATCCTTCGCCCGCCAACTGCATTATGAGTCTGAGTTCGCTGGCAAATTATCAAGTCTATTTCCGCTTTAAGGGCATCACTTCCCATGCCGCCAACTCGCCGCATTTAGGACGCAGCGCCTTGGATGCGGTGGAGTTGACGAACGTCGGCGTACAGTATTTGCGCGAACACATCATTCCGACGGCGCGCATTCATTACGCCGTAACCAATACCGGCGGTATTTCGCCGAATGTAGTGCAGGCGGATGCGGAAGTCTTATATCTGATTCGCGCACCGCAAGTGGCGCAAGTAGAAGAGATTTATCAGCGCGTGATTAAGGTTGCTCAAGGCGCAGCATTGATGACCGAAACCGAGCTCAGCATCCGTTTCGACAAAGCCTGTTCCAATTATATCGGCAACCGCGCTTTAGAAGCTCTGCTATTCGAGAGTTTGCACGGCATCGGCGTCGAAGCCCCCAATGCGGAAGAAATCGCTTTCGCTAAAGGAATTTACGACTCCCTCACGGAAGGCGAGCGCCGGAATTATCTCGGACTCATGCGCAGCTTCGGCTATGTGGGCGACGGCAGCGAATTCGCCGGCAAATACCTCTCCGACAGCATCTCGCCCTATGTCGCCTCTGAAGAAGCGATGGCAGGCTCAACCGATGTGGCGGACGTGAGTTGGGTGGTGCCGACCGCGCAGCTGACCACTTCCACCGCCGCACTCGGCACCGCTTTACACACTTGGCAAATGACCAGTCAAGGCATTTCTTCCAATGCGCACAAAGCCATGCTGCGTGCTGCCGGGGCCATGGCATTGGCAGGCGTGCAAGCCGTACAGGATGCCGCCGTCCTTGAAAAAATTCAGGCGGAATTTGCCCGCTTCCAAGCGGCAAATCCTTACCGCAACCCGATTCCCACCGATGTACGTCCCTCAACCTTAAATAAATAGGAGATTCCTCGATGACAGAAACCAAAACCAAACAAGGGTTTTTCAACCGCTTTCTCAATGCGGTGGAATTTATAGGCAATAAACTGCCCAACCCTTTCATGCTCTTTGTCTATTTGACCTTAATCGTCATGCTCGCCTCATGGTTGATGAGCAGTCAGGGCTTATCCGTCGTCCACCCCGGCAAAGGCGAAGTGCTGCCGATTAAAAACCTCATTTCCGGCGAAGGCGTGGAATACATGCTGACCTCGCTGCTGAAAAACTTCACCGGTTTTGCGCCCCTAGGCTTGGTGCTAGTTATGATGATGGGTATCGGGCTGACGGAAAAAGTCGGCTTGTTCGACTACGCCATCCGCCGTTCCATCATGCGTTCTCCGCCTGCCCTGCTGACCTATTCGATAGCCTTTGTCGGCATTATGGGCAATATCGCCTCGGATGCCGCCATGCTCCTGATTCCGCCGATTGCGGCAATGGTTTTTTATAAAGTCGGGCGTCATCCTTTGGCAGGCTTGGCAGTTGGCTATGCCGCCTCCAGCGCCGGCTTTACCGCCAACCTTTTCATTGCCGGCACCGATGCGCTCTTGGCGGGCATCTCCACCCAAGCGGCAAAAATCGTGGATACCAATATTGAAGTCACACCTGTTGCCAACTGGTATTTCAACATCGCTTCCGTCTTTATGCTGACCTTATTGGCAGGCTTTATTACCACCCGCATTATCGAGCCGCGCTTAGGGCGCTATGAAGGCGAAGAAGTGCACGTGGAAATGGAAGAAGACTCGCCCAAAGCACCTAAAGCCTTGCGCAATGCCTGCATTGCCGGCTTGATGTACATTGTCTTTTTCACGGTAGCGATTGTGATGGAAGGCAGCATTCTGCGCAATCCCGACTTCAGCCTGACCCCGCAACCGCTCTTCCTCAAAGGCATTATTCCGATTCTGTTCGGCTTCTTCCTGATTGTCGGCGTTACCTACGGTATTACCATCGGCAAAATCAAATCCAGCAATGACATGGTCAATTACATGAGCGAAAGCGTGCGCGATTTGGCGGGCTACATCGTCTTGATTTTCGTCATTGCGCAATTTATCGCCTTCTTCACCTGGTCGAACATCGGCACATGGATTGCGGTCAACGGCGCCAGCTTCCTCAAAGACATCAACTTTACCGGCATCGAGCTGATTATCGCCTATATCATCTTTACCGCCTCCCTGAACTTTATGATTACCTCGGGTTCGGCGAAATGGGCATTGGAAGCGCCGGTCTTCATTCCGATGTTTATGGCATTGGGCTACAACCCCGGCTTCGTGCAAGCTGCCTATCGGATTGCCGACTCCTCTACCAACATCATCACGCCGCTGATGCCTTACATGGTCATCATCCTGACCTTTATGCAGAAATACGACAAACGCGCGGGCATCGGCACCCTCATCTCTCTGATGCTGCCCTACTCGCTGATCTTCCTCGCCAGCTGGATTGTGCTGATACTGATCTTCTTCTATCTCGGCATTCCCTTCGGACCCGGCGTCGGCGCGCACCTCTAAACGTATTCCCCTCTGCGGAGGGGAATCTTATTTGTAAGGAATCAATATGTTTCAACACACAGAGCGACACATAAAGCATCGCTCTGTGTGTTGCCCTGAATTGGAAGAGGTTACACCTCTCCCACAAGATTATAGTCTCTTAACTTCAAAATGAGATTATTCTAAGCGCTTCTCCTGACAAAATATGTATCTCTAAGTCTCATTTTGAAGTTAAGGTACTATATCCTCCCTAAAGGGAGGGTTTCAACCAGTAAGGAAATTTTGATGAACGATAATCTCAAACAACAACTCATCGCTTGGCGGCGCGATTTTCACCGCCACCCCGAACAAGGCTTTTTGGAAATGCGCACCGCCTCCCGCATCGCGGCAGAACTACATCAACTCGGCTACGCATTGCGCCTCGGACGCGAAGTGATGCGCGAAGACGCCATCATGGGCAAACCCGATGCCGCTACCACCGCCGCTCATGCCGAATGGGCATTGGCAAATGGCGCACAGCCTGAATTTTTTGCCCATTTCAAAGACGGCTTTACCGCCGTCGTCGCCGAACTGGATACCGGCAAAAGCGGACCGACGACCGCTTTTCGCGTCGATATGGACGCCCTGCCGATTCTCGAAAGCAGCGAAGCGGCGCACCGTCCGCAGCAACTGGGCTTCCGCTCGATTAAGGAAGGCTCGATGCACGCCTGCGCCCATGACGGACACAGCGCCATGGGGCTGGCGCTGGCGCATCTCATCATGCAAAACAAAGACCGTCTCTGCGGCAAACTGCGCCTAATTTTCCAACCCGCCGAAGAAGGCGTGCGCGGCGCAAAATCCATGGTCGAGGCAGGCGTTGTCGATGATGCCGACTACTTTATCGCCGTCCATCTCGGCACGGGCGTTGCCCACCGGCATTTTGTCGCCGCCTCCAGCGGCTTCCTCGCCACCTCTAAATTGGACGTGCAATTCAAAGGCGTCGCCGCCCATGCCGGTGCCGCGCCGCAGGAAGGCAAAAACGCCCTGCTTGCCGCCGCGACCGCCGCGCTGAATCTGCACGCCATCTCGCGCCACAGCGCGGGTGCATCGCGCATCAACGTCGGCGAACTGCATGCCGGCAACGGACGCAACATCATCGCCAACCATGCCAGTCTAAAAATCGAAACCCGCGGCGCCGATGCCGAAGTCAATGACTATGTGGAAGCCCAAGCACGGCGCATCATCGCCGCCGCCGCGGATATGTACGCGCTGGAATACGACATCCAACTGGTCGGCAGCAGCATTCATTGCCAACCCAGCCCCGCACTGGCAAAACGTCTTGCCGCCCTTGCCACCCAATCGCCCCATTTCAGCCATGTGATTGAAGAAGAAAACAGCTCGCTGGGCTCGGAAGACGCCGCCTACTTCGTGCAACGCGTGCAAGACCGAGGCGGCGAAGCCAGCTACTGCATCGTCGGCACCGAACTCGCCGCCGGACATCATCACGAACGCTTCGACATCCATGAAGACTCGCTGATTGCCGGCGCCGACATCCTCTTCCGCGCCGCCTGCGACATCAACGCACTCAAATATAGCACCTTAACTTCAAAATGAGACTTAGAGATACACATTTTGTCAGGAGAAGCGCTTAGAATAATCTCATTTTGAAGTTAAGAGACTATAAAAAAGCCCATGCGCAAGCATGAATGAAAAAGCGCAACAGCGCCGTCGCATTCACTGCCGCGGTGCTTTTTACGCCTTGAATTGTCAAACCAATAAAAAAAGCGACTTAAACAAGTCGCTTTTTGGGCATAGTGGAGGCTGGGGCCGGAATCGAACCGGCGTCCGCGGATTTGCAATCCGATGCATGGCCACTTTGCTACCCAGCCAATGTGAGTTGATTAAAAAAGCCGCATCTCTGCGGCTTTTTTGGAATTTGGAGCGGGAAACGAGGCTCGAACTCGCGACCCCAACCTTGGCAAGGTTGTGCTCTACCACTGAGCTATTCCCGCGTTGTGGGGGCGCATTTTAAGCAGCTTGCTGTAGACTGTCAAACTTTTTTTTACACCCCGACAAAGAAATTAGATAAACCCATGATATTTCTTAGCAAGAAATGAGAAAAAACCTTTGCGACAAGCACAAAAAACATAAGACATACGGAGATTTTGCCAGTCCGGATTCCGCATCGCAGCAAATACCGCCCTTTGAGGTCGTGATTCTCGAGAAGAAAGACGGCGGGGCGCAGCAGTTTTCCAGCCTCGAAGTGCTGCAGCGTTTACGGCTACAGATGTTTATAGTCGAAGAATTGAAAAAGTATTACGGACTTGGCTCGCCGCCTTGTATTACTTTTCCACTTCTCCGTCTATATTCGGAAAAATGTAGTCAATAAAAGGAAAATTGGCTGCCATGAGGCCTTGCAAATAGGCATCAAAACTATCCGCCAATACCCTGATTTCTTCGTCATAGTAAAAATATACGAATACTTGCCCGACACTTCCCTTCTCAGAGGGGGAAAAATCAATGAATAAATCCGCAGGTTTGTCTTGGCTAAAATTGGCAGCAAAGTATAACCAATTTAATTCTTCTGCTTTATCAGTGACTTTATCATCAATATCGCGTCCCCAAGGCGGAACGACGTCGCCGTTTATATATAATTTCAAATCATTCAGCATACCGTTATTGAGCATTTCATCGCTGCTGTTTAAATAACAGGCACTATCAAAATGTTCAAATTTATCATATGGATCCCACAAAGGATAGCCGAACAAATAGCCGTCGAGATATTCGTCGTTTTTTGAGCCGTCGCAGAATCTCAGCAATTCAATTAAAGATGCCGGTATCAGCGGAAATGTATTTCGCAATTGCTGTATCCGACGCTCATCTGCGCCTTTGGCATGACGAATAAAATTCTGCCAATAATCCGCATAATCACTGTTTATATAGCGCTGCTCTATATGTGCCAAATAGCGTTGCACGATAGACATGGGCATTTCCTCAGAACAATAGTGGACACAGCGCTGCCGTAATCATGCGGCAGCGCTACGGTTTTCAGATTAAATATCCAAGCAGTATCGGCTACCGCTTGGCACATCCGCGATTTCTAGCGGCCATTCGGGCAGATAGGCGATGCCTCTGCCTTGACAGTATAGGGCGGCATGGCTGCTGCTGTTGCCTTCGCGCAGGCAAACGGCTTTAACGTGCGCAGGCAGCGCCAGCACTTGCGAGACCAGCAGTTCTTCCAAGACCCAAATCGCATCCTCGCTGCTGTCCGCCGTATAGTGCGGACGGGCAATGCCCGCCAAGGCGAATGCCATTTCCACGGCAAGATCGACGATATCGGCATCGCGCGCGCGCAGATAGGGGTCGCTGAGCGATTGGAAATCCGCCTGCGCGGCGGCGCAGCTGGATTGCCATGCCTGCGCCAGATGCGTGCCTTGCTCGAGCAGGTCTTGCGCCTGCATGACAAGGTCTTCCAGTAAAAAGGCGTGGGCGGCAAAGATTTCCGCCAGTTCGGCATTAAGGATTTGCTCGGCTTGGCTTTGCCGTGCTTGCAGGGCGGCTTTGCTGTGGGCGGCGGCTTGGGCCAGTTTGTCCTGCGCCGCCTTGCCTTCAAGGGCGGGAATTTCCGGCAAGGCAATGGCGGCTTTGCGCTCGATGATGCCGCAAATGCGACGTTTATCTGCCGCGGGCGGCGGATTGGCGGGCGCGCTTGCGCTGCTCTCTATTTTGTCGCCGAAATGCTGCGCGGCAAGTTCGGCAAAGCAAGCAAGGGCGGCGGCGGCGTCTTTGCCGTCGGCATGCAGGATGACGTCTTCGCCGTGGCGCACTTGCAAGGCGGCGATTTCATTCAGGCTGCGGGCATCGGCAAAGCGTCCGTTTTTCTCCAAAATCAGTTTGGCATCAAAATCGCGCAGAGCAGCAACGATGCGTGCGGCAGGGCGGGCGTGCAAGCCCTGTGCCGGTTCGACGCGCACGCTGATGCGCTGCGCCTGTTCGACGAGCGCGGCATTGTCGGCGGTGCTTTGCGTCGCTTCGGCGGCGGTGTATCCGAGTTCGCTTTCTTTGCTTTTGAGGGCGCCGGCGGCTTCGCGCAATACGCTGTCGCGGTCGGCACCGTTGGCGGCGGCAATCGCGGCGCTAATCGCCCCTTCGACTAAGGGCGCGGCGGCGATGCTCGTTTTGGCGGCAATTTCCGGTTCAAGCAAATCCAGCGCAGTTTGCGCGCTTAAGATGGCGCTGCCCAAGTCCACGAGAATGACGACGCCTTCGTCGCTCATCAGGGCTTCGACCGCAGTCATGATTTTGACGGCGTCCGTGCCGATGGGGTGCTCGGGGTCGTCCACGCCGGCGGCAAGCGCAAGCGGGCAATTCGGCGCCATTTCGCGGATTAAATCGCCCAAGCCTTCGGCGATTTTAGGGCTGTGCGAGACTAAGACAATGCCGATCATGCCTGCACCGCTTTGGCTAATGCCGCAATGATGATGGCGGTGGAAGCGGCGCCGGGGTCTTTGTGTCCGATGCTGCGTTCGTTGAGATAGCTGGCGCGTCCTTTTTTGGCGAGCAGGGGAATGGTGGCTTCGGCGGCGGCTTCGGCGCGTTGCTGCGCTTGTTTTAGGGCTTCTGTGAGGTCGCCCTCAGCAGGCAGTCCGCTTAAATAGTCGCTGACCGGCAGCCAGACGTCGCACATGGTTTTGTCGCCCGCTTCGGCGCGTCCGCGGCTGATGATGCCTTGTGTGCCGGCTTGGAAGAGGGCGGCGAGATCGCCTAGGGCGAGGCTGCTTTTATCGCCGACGGCTTGCGCGGCTTTGATGAAGAAGGTGCCGTAGAGCGGGCCGCTGGCACCGCCGACGCTGGAGAGCAGGGTCATGCCTGTGGTTTTCAGGACGTCGGCAAGACCGAGTTCGCCTGCGCTTGCTAGTTTTTCCGAAACTTTGCCGAAGCCGCGCGCCATGTTCAAGCCGTGATCCGCATCGCCGATTTCGCGGTCGAGATCGGTTAAGAGATCTTGGGCGGCGTGCAGGTCTTGGTCGCAATGGTTCAGCCAGTCGCGTAATACTTGAGCAGTAATCATGAGGTTCTCCATAGTGTGAAAAGTGAAAGTATAGATATTGTGTCGTTTAAGGCGCATATTCTCGGCATGATTTTTTACATCTTATTGTTTTTCATTGTTTATAAACGACTAAAATGTTGCTGACAGACTTGAAAAACCTCTTGATAGGCCCGTGCGCCGTTCGTAATGACAGACACATACTCAATACCTGCGCTGCCGAGCGCCGATTGTTTAATCTGATCGCGCTGCTCCGCATGATTGCCATAATGTCCTGAGCCGTGAATTTCAATTGCCATGACAGGATTAAATTGCGCATCCGTCAGCAGAAAATCCACGCGTTTGGACATAATATCTTTGTAAAGCCGATAATCTTGGTGTCTAAGAATTTCGCCAAGCGATACCTGTGCAAAAACACGCAGTTTTCTCTCGGCTCCGGCATCTAAAATGGCTTTATAGGCTTGTTTTTCCGTTTCGTTTAATAAAGGCTGTTTCCGATAACCGCCGCCTTGCACGCGTTTTGCTTGCAAGACATAGAAATTCTTCTTTCCTTTTAGGAAGTTAGCAATAAAAACCATACACAAAACAATAGCAATCAACAGCACCGCCATCGTTTTGATATTCATAAATGCGTCCATAGTACTTCTTCGGTGATAAAGAATGATTTCAAAGTATCAGCTCGCACATGGCAAAATCCATTTGCAGTTCTTCCTCATCGGCTTGCAATCTTAATATTTCGCCCTGCGGCCGCCAGTCGCCCAAAACAATGCGCTGCCGCCCCTTTTTAAGCGCATGCACGCAAGGGCGGTGCGTATGTCCGTGAATCAAAATATCTGCCTGATAACGCTGCATCATTTCCTGTAGGGCAACAGTATTCACATCCATAATCTCTGTGCTTTTTGCCGCGGTACGCTCACGGCTTTGGCGGCGCAAAAAGGCGGCAATCCGCCGCGCTAATGCTCGCGGCACGCAAGCCGCAAAGCGGTAAAAATAACGATGACGCAGAATGCGGCGCATTTTCTGATAGGCGATGTCGTCCGTGCATAGCAAATCGCCGTGCATGAGCAGAAGTGTTTTTCCTGCGTATTCAAAGCAATACACATCAGGCAATAAATTCATGCCCGAACGCGTGCAATATGCTGCCGCCAAAAGAAAATCACGGTTGCCGCGTTGAAAAAAAACCGGACAGAGAAGACTCAAAGCGCGAATTTCCTCGGCAATGCGACAAGCCAATTCATCTGCCAGCGCATCGCCTAACCAAGCATCAAATAAATCGCCCAAAATAAACACCGCCTCAGGCTTCTCTGCTTTGAGGCGGTGCAGGCAGGCTTGAAAAGCCGCCGTGATGTCCGGTGTTTTTTCGCTCAAATGCACATCGGCAAGAAAAAACACCGCCATATTTACAGCACTTCTGCGCGTTCGATGATGATATCTTCTGTCGGCACATCGCTGTGATAGCTCATGCGCCCTGTTTTCACGGTCGCAATCGCATCAACCACGTCCATGCCTGCCACGACTTTGCCGAACACCGCATAGCCCCAGCCTTGCAGAGATTTGCCGCTATGATTTAAAAAATCATTGTCTTTCAGATTGATAAAAAATTGCGCACTGGCAGAATGCGGGTCTTGGGTACGCGCCATAGCAATGGTACCGCGGTCGTTTTTCAGCCCGTTATCCGCCTCATTTTCAATCGAAGGACGCGTAGCTTTCTCTTTCAATCCCGGCTCCATACCACCGCCCTGAATCATAAAATTGGGAATCACGCGGTGGAAAATCACGCCGTTATAAAAACCTTCTTCTACATATTGTTGGAAGTTTTGCGCGGTTTTCGGCGCCCGCTCGAAATCAAGCTCGATATCGATAATGCCTTTGTTGGTATGAAAACGAATCATATATGCTCCTTTAAAAAATTACGGTGTTTTGCTGCTGTCTGCGGCGCTTGCTTCCTCAGCGTTCAATTGTTCGATGATGCTGACCGATTCAATCACTATCGGCTTGGTCGGCACATCTTGCGCAAAAGGTCCTGCCGCCGCCGTGGCGGTATTGGCGATTTTATCCACGACTTCCATACCTTCCACGACTTGTCCGAAGACGGTATAGCCGTAATTATCCGTGCCGCCGGCATTCAAGAAATGATTATCCACTTGATTGATAAAGAATTGCGAAGTAGCGGAATGCGGGTCTTGCGTACGCGCCATAGCAATCGTGCCGCGCAGATTTTTCAAACCGTTCTGCGCTTCATTGGCAATCGGGCCGCGCGTAGGACGTTTGGCATAATCGCTGTCGTAGCCGCCGCCCTGAATCATAAAACCTTTAATCACGCGATGAAAAATCGTGCCGGCATAATAGTCGTCTTTGACATATTGCAGAAAATTCGCCACCGTCTTCGGTGCTTCATTCTCATTTAATTCCAAAAGGATAGTCCCTTCCGTGGTACGCATTTCCACCCAAGGCGCGGCATGTGCCGCCGCCGATAAAGCCAATGCCAATAAGCAAACCTTACGCATAATCGAACCTGTCTTTGTTAAAATGACCGCTTATACTATCAAAATCGCTTAAGAACAGGAATGAATATGCACGCTGCGCTGCGCTTATATAATAGTCTCACTCGAGAAAAAGAACTCTATCAACCGCTGGTTGCAGGCAAAACCGGCATGTATGTCTGCGGCATGACGGTGTATGACTTCTGCCATATCGGGCATGCGCGTGTGATGGTCGTCTTCGATACCCTCGCCCGCCATCTGCGCGCCAGCGGTTACGATTTACGCTATGTGCGCAATATTACCGATATTGACGACAAAATTATCGCACGTGCGGCGGAAAACGGCGAAAGCATCGAGCAATTAACTGCCCGCTTTATTGCCGCCATGCATGAAGACGAAGCCGCGCTCGGCTGCCAACGTCCCGATCTTGAACCTAAAGCCACCGAAAACATTGCCGCCATGCAAGCGTTAATCGCTACGCTGATTGAAAAAGGCTATGCCTATGCGGCGGAAAACGGCGACGTGTACTATCGCGTCCGCCAATTTGCCGATTACGGCAAACTTGCCAACCGCAGCCTTGAAGATTTACGCGCCGGCGAACGCATCGCCATCAACGAAGCCAAAGAAGATCCGCTGGATTTCGTGCTGTGGAAAGCCGCCAAAGCCGGCGAACCCAGTTGGGACAGCCCTTGGGGAGCAGGTCGCCCCGGCTGGCATATCGAATGCAGCGCCATGAGCAACCAAAGTCTCGGCGAACATTTCGACATTCACGGCGGCGGCATGGATTTGAAATTCCCGCACCACGAATGCGAAATCGCGCAAAGCGAAGGGGCTTGCGGACACCGCCACGTCAACTATTGGGTTCACAACGGCTTTGTGCAAATCGACAATGAAAAAATGAGCAAATCGCTGGGCAATTTCTTTACCGTGCGCGACGTATTAAAGCAATACAAAGGCGAAGTTATCCGCTTTTTCATGCTGCAAACCCACTACCGCGCGCCGCTCAACTATTCCGATGCCGGCTTGAACGAAGCCAAAAAAGCCCTGACGCGCCTGTATTCCGCCTTAGACGGCAAAACTTGCGAAGCGGAAATCGATGCGCAAAGCCTGAACGCCTTCTGCGCCGCGATGAACGACGACCTCAACACCGCCAAAGCCCTTTCTGTCCTCTTTGAACTGGCGCGCCGCATCAACAGCGGCGAAAACGCGCTTGCCGCCACCCTAAAACACTTGGGCGCAAGACTGGGCATTTTGCAAGAAGACGCCGCCGCCTTTTTAAAAGGCGAAGCGAGTAGCTGCGCATTAGATGCCGCCGCCATCGAAGCATTGATTGCCGAGCGTGCCGCCGCCAAAGCCGCTAAAAACTATGCCCGTGCGGACGAAATCCGGCAGCATCTTGCCGAACAGGGCGTGATACTCAAAGACAGCCCGACAGGCTGCGAATGGTCTTATCAATAAGGAAAGCCGCTGATACAGCGGCTTTTTTCTTGTCAGGAAAAATCATTTAAAAATAATTTCCAAGATAAGTTTCACTTGCTTTAGATAATGCGAGCAAATATCATTAGCCCTCTTTTTTAGACCGATAAGAGGTTACTATGTTGCGTAAAAGCCTTGCCGCCGTCATCTTAGCGGCAGCCATTCCGAGCTTTGCCCTGCCTGTACATACCGCGCGCGGCGACGTTGAGATTAGCGAAATGCCGAAAGTCATTGCCGCCTACGATCCCGGCATTATCGACACCTTGACCGCCTTGGGCGTGAAAGTCGATGCCATGCCCGACATGAAAGAAGACACCCTCAAAGACGCCAAAACCGTCGGCACATTATTCGAGCCGGATTTGGAAGCCTTGGCGGCAGTCAAGCCGGATTTGATTTTTGTCGGCGTGCGCAGCGCTAAAAAATTCGACGACGTCAGCCGCGTCGCCCCGACCGTGGATTTAACCTTAGATAATAAAAACGCTTACGAACAAGCGATTGCACGGATGCAGAATTTGGGCGAATTGTTCGGCAAACAGAAAGAAGCCCAAACCCTGACGGAAAAACTCCATGCCCTGCGTGATGAAACCAAAGCATTGGCGGAAGGTCAGGGTAAAGTTTTAGCGGTATTAGTCAACGGTCCGAAACTTTCCATTTACGGCAAAGATTCACGTATCGGCTGGATTGAACCGACTTTGGGCTTGGAACTTTTAGATAAAGTTAAAACCACCGAAGGACACGGCAATCCGATTTCCTTTGAATACATCGCCGAAAACAATCCCGATTGGATTTTCGTGATTGACCGCGCGGCAGCAATCGGCGCGCAAGACCTTGAACCGGCACAGAAAGTTTTAGACACGCCTTTGGTTAAGAATACCAATGCCGGCAAAAACGACCGTATCGTGTATTTAAATCCGCGCAACATCTATATTTCCGTCGGCGGCATCAGCGCATTAGAACAAAGCCTGACTGAAATCCGCGATGCCCTGAAAGCCAAAGGCGGCAAATAAGGCATTGCCCATTGATGCGTAAATTTATCGCCGCTCCGCGAGCCGCCGTCGCTTCAGCGATTGTCGCTTTAGCGGTGCTGGTTTATCTGTCTGTGCATACAGGCGTGGTTCAAGACAGCCGTTTCGGCGACGAAGTCTTTTTCATCAGCCGCCTGCCGCGCACCCTTGCCGTATTATTAAGCGGCGCGGGCTTGGCGGTGGGCGGTTTAGTGATGCAAATGATTGTGCACAACCGCTTTGTCGAACCCAATACCACCGGCACGAGCGAGGGCGCGGCAATCGGACTATTGATTAGCATGATTTTCTTTAATCAATGGCCTTTATTCGCGCGCATGGGCTTTGCCAGCCTCTGCGCCATGCTCAGCATGTTTGCCTTTATCCGCCTTGCCCGCGCCCTACCTTTTAAAGACCCGCTGTTCCTGCCGCTGGTCGGAATGATTTACGCCGGCATTCTCGAAGCCGGCATGACTTTTTTTGCTTATCAATACGAACTCTTGCAAGTCCTGCAAGTCTGGACGAACGGCGATTTTTCCGCCGTCTTAAACGGACGCTATGAATGGCTGTGGGGCTGCGCCCTGCTCATCGCATTGCTCTATTTGCTTGCCGATCAACTCAGTATCATCGGCATGGGCGAAAAAGCCAGCCATTCCCTCGGTTTGAATTACCGCCAATTAGTACTCATCGGCATCTTACTGGTTGCCATGATGACCGCTTTCATCGTCTCCACCGTCGGCATGATTGCCTTTTTGGGTTTACTTGTACCTAATATCGTGCGGCGTTTTTGCGGCGACCATCTGCGCCAAGCCCTGCCTTGGGTGGCATGGACGGGCGCGGCTTTATTATTACTATGCGACTTACTGGCGCGCACCGTCAATGCGCCCTATGAAATCCCCGTCAGCCTGATTTACGGCACCCTCGGCTCGGGCTTATTCCTGTTCCTACTCTTAAAGCGAGGCGCATAATGCCGGCATCACACCGTCGCCTATGGATTTGCGCCGCGATAGCCCTGCTGCTCGCCCTGCTGTTTTGGCTTTATCCTAAAAATCTCAGCCTCTTTGCCCTGCAAATCCGCGCGGAAAAACTCGCCGTGATTGCCCTACTCTCGATTTGCGGCGGCGTATCCACCTTAGTTTTCCAAACCCTCAGCGGCAACCGCCTGCTCACGCCGCAACTCATGGGTATCGACGGCATTTACCGCCTCCTGCAAGCCTCGCTAATCCTGTTGGTCGGCGCACCGCTGTACACGCAACTCTCGCCCTATGCCAAATTCGGACTCAGCGCTATCATCTCCATGCTCGTTTCCAGCTTTTTCTTCATTTATCTACTGGACAGACTGCGCGGCGACCTGTTCCGCCTCCTGCTTATCGGCGTGATTTTTTCCGGCTTCTGCCGCGCCATGAGCGGCTTTATCGGGCGCATGCTCGACCCGCTTGCCTACGCCGTCTATCAAAGCGCCAGTTTCGCCCAACTCAGCCAAGCCCGCGTCGAACTCATCGGCATTGCCGCCCTGCCCTGCCTGCTCAGCTGCTCCTTTCTCTGGAAAATGCGCCATGAATTGGACGTACTGGCATTAGGCCGCGACAGTGCCATCAATCTCGGTCTGCCCTATTTACGCTGCGTCATGTTCGCCATGTTGGCGCTCTCGCTCCTCGTTGCCATTGCCACCGCACTCGTCGGACCAATGCTCTTTTTCGGACTGCTTGCCAGCGCCCTGACCTACCGCCTCTTCCCCTGCGTACAACACGGCATACTCATTCCTGCCGTCGCCCTTATCTCCTTCTGCATCTTACTCGGCGGACAACTGATTTTCGAACGTCTGCTCAATATGGCAGGCACACTCAGCATCGCCGTGGAATTTATCGGCGGACTGCTCTTCTTAGTCCTCATTCTGCGCAAGGCGAAACAAACATGATTGAAATCCGCAACGTCGATTACCACATCGACAAAAAACCCATTTTGCAGCCCATTTCCCTCGACCTGCCCGAGCGGCAACTCATCGCCCTCATCGGGCCGAACGGCGCCGGCAAAAGCACCCTGCTCTCGCTCATTGCCCGCCTCAATACGCTACAAAACGGCGACATCATCATTGACGGCAAAAACATCCGCCACACCGACACGCGCGAACTCGCCAAACACATCGCCATCTTCCAGCAACACACGCAAATCATGAGCCGCCTGCGCGTACGCGAACTCCTCATCATGGCACGCTTTCCCTACCATCGCGGCTGGCCCAAAGCCCAAGATCGCGACATCTGCGCGCGCATCCTGCAAGAATTCAGCCTTGAAAACATCGCCGATCGCTTTTTAGACACCCTCTCGGGCGGACAACGCCAACGCACCCTCGCCGCTATGGTCTTCGCCCAAGACACCCCCACCATCCTGCTGGACGAACCGCTGAACAACCTCGACATGCGCCATGCCAGAGAACTCATGCTCATCTTACGCCGCGCCGTCGACGAACAAGGCAAACGCGTCGTACTCGTCCTGCATGATGTGAACTACGCCGCTCGCTACGCCGATTACGTCGTCGCCATGGCGAAAGGACAAATCCGCCACCACGGCAGCACCGCCGAAGTCCTGACCGCAGAGCGGCTCTCGGCGCTCTACCAAATCCCCGTTGACACGCTTGAACACCAAGCGCAACGCCTTTGTCTTTACTACTAATAGGAAAAGCCATGAACTTTCACAATGTAAACTACTTCGACTTCCTAAAAACCCACATCGACCACATCATCTTCGCCATTCTCGGCCTAATGAGCTTCATCATGCTATGGAAAACCTTAGAACGCGCCATCTTCTACTGGCGCATGAACCTCAAAGACTATGCCGACGAACACCAACTCGACATCGCCCTTGAAAAAGGACTGACCCCCATCTATACCGTCGGCTCCAACGCCCCCTACGTCGGACTCCTCGGCACCGTCGTCGGTATCCTGCTGACCTTCTACGAAATCGGACAACAAGGCGGACAAATCGACATCGCCCAAATCATGGTCGGACTCGCCCTCGCCCTCAAAGCCACCGCCCTCGGCATCTTAGTCGCCATCCCCGCCATCGTTTTTTACAACATCCTCACGCGCAAAGCCCAAGTCCGCCGCCTGCAATGGCTCTCCCTGCAGGCGCAGCAATCCTGATTGCCTAGGGAAAGACCATGAAAAAATTCGACCAAATCAACGTCATCCCTTTTATCGACATCATGCTGGTGCTGCTCGCCATCGTCCTGCTCACCGCCAGCTTCAGCAAAAACGGCAAAATCGACGTTAGTCTGCCGGCGGCGGACAATGCCGAAGAAGTCGCCACCGACAGCCTGCCGCGCATCATCAGCGTTAGCGAAAACGGTCAACTATATTTAGACGACAGCGAAAGCAATTTAGACAGCATCGAAAAAAACATGGCGGACTGGCCAAAAGACCAGCCTATCCTGCTAAAAATTGACCGCAACGCCGCATTTGATTTCTTTGTGCAGATCAGCAGCCTGCTCAAAGAATACGAACTGCGCAACATCAGCGTACTTACCGAACAACCCTAAAACCTATGCGTAACCTCTTCAGTTTCCTCACTGCACTGGCTGCCCATGCGGCAGGATTCTACTTTCTTTTTAAAAGCGACGAAGCCCTGCCCGTCAACCCCTCGCCGCCCAGCCTCATAGATTGGAATCAAGTCGCGCAAATCCAATTTACCTCCGTCGATCCGGTCGCCGCCGCCCGCGAAAAAGCAGCAGCCGAAGCCGCCGCTGCGGCAGCGGCACAGGCTGCCGCCGAACAAGCCGCACGCGAACAGGCGGCAAGAGAAAAAACCGCCGCAGAAGCCGCAGCACAAGCCGCAGCACAAGCCGCAAGAGAAAAAGCGGCGGCGGAAGAAGCGGCACGCCAAAAAGCCGCTGCCGAAAAACAGCGCCAAGAACAGATTGCACGCGAAAAACGCATTGCCGAACAAAGAGAAAAAGAACGCCGCCAACGCCAAGCCGAAGCGCAAGCCCAACGCAAACGCGAACAAGCCGAAGCCAGAAAACGCGAACGCGCCGAACAAGCGACTAAAGAACAAGCCGCCGCAGAGCGCCGCCGCATTGAAGCCGCACAACGAGCCGCAGCGCAAGCGGCTGCCGAAGCCGCCGCACGCGCTCAAGCAGAAGCAAATGCAAGAGCCGCTGCCGCAGCAGCAGCCAAAGCCGCACAAGCAAGCAACGGCGGCGGTAATCATGGCGGCAAAAGCAGCGGTGGCGGACAAAGCATGGGCTCATGGCAAGGCGGACTGCAAGCCGCCATCGAACGCAAAAAACGCTATCCGCGCAACGCCCAAAGAGCCGGCAAAACCGGCACCGCTCGCGTCGCCTTTACCGTGCAAGCCAACGGCGCCATCAACAACGTACGCATCAGCAGCAGCTCGGGCAACAGCGACCTTGACCAAGCCGCCGTGCAAGCCGTACAAGCCGTCGGCAGCTACAAAGCCCCACCGAGCGGACAAGCCGTTGCCATCACCGTACCGATTAACTTCCATCTGCGCTAAAAAACGACCGCCCAAACGGCGGTCGCACATCATTTACAGCCAGAGAAGCGGAATAATCACACAAAGTATAGTCTCTTAACTTCAAAATGAGATTATTCTAAGCGCTTCTCCTGACAAAATGTGTATCTCTAAGTCTCATTTTGAAGTTAAGGTACTATAATAGCTTCTTCAGATTAAAATGAGACAATAAAAATTTTCAACATATTGAAAAATATTTCAATATGTTGTTTTAAGGCGTATCATTTTAATCTGAAGAGACTATAAGATAGGCAAATCCTTACCCAACCTAGGCTTGCTATATTGACATCCCAAATAAATAAATAATAGGATTGAATTGCATTAGGGTTTTGATTTAAAATTCACTTCTCATTTCCAAACCATTAAAGGACTGCCATGTTTCGCCCTTCTTTATTGACCGCCGCTGTGTGCGCAGCACTCTATACGCCTGCTTTTGCTCAACAAACTAATACTACCACCTCCATCGAGCTGAATCCGATTACCGTCAGTTCTTCGCGGGAATATTCGCCGCTGAACAAATTGGCCAATAACATTACGGTGATCAACGACAAAACGCTGGAGAATCATCTGGCATTAAGCGTGGAAGATGCCTTGGAAAGCGTGCCGGGGGTGTCTTTTGACGGGCAAGGTCGCTACGGTTTAAGCGATGTGACGATTCGCGGCGTGAGCGGCAACCGCGTCAAACTCTTGGTTGACGGTCAGGAAATCGCCAATTATTTCAGCTTCGGACCTTTCCAAACCGCCGGTCGCCAATATTTGGACTTAAACAATATGAAGCAGGTGGAAATCATCAAAGGTCCCGCTTCTTCTTTGCACGGCTCTGATGCCGTGGGCGGCGTAGTAAGTTTTATAAGCAAAACGCCGGATGATTATCTGCAAGCGGACAAACGTTTCGGTGGCAGCGTCGGGGCAAGCTATCACGGCGACAGCAATACTTTCGCCCAAGACGCAACTTTGGCTTTCGCCCTATCGCCGCAATGGGACGGCTTGGTGAGTCTCGGTTTTTCGCAGGGACATGAACGCGAGAATCATCATGGTAATGACGCCATCGGCGCCAGCCGCAGCAGCCCGAATCCTGAAGACAATAAAAGCCGCAATATTCAAGGACAATTGCGCTTTAAACCCAATGAAAATCATACCTTCAGCCTCAAAGTCTCGGATTACCGCTTTGAGCATGATAGCCAAATGCTCAATCAACTGAAAATTCCTTTTTCGCGCCGCAATATTTATAGCTACGATACTTATCGCGCCGAAAACGAACAAAAACGCCAATCGCTGGCTTTGCGCCATGATTTTACAATTCATCAAGCATGGGCGGACAGCGGATATTGGCAGATTTTCGCCCAAAAACAAGCATCGCAGCAAAACAGTATTATGAACGGCAGAAATGCGGACAATATTTTAGGCGACCGTTTCCGTCAATCCGATTATGAAGTCAAAGAAATCGGCGGCGAACTGCAATTGCATAAACATATTGCAGGCAATATCGCCCAAGATTGGGTGTACGGCATGAATATCAATCGAAAAGACGTTTCGATGCTGCGTTACGGCTACGACAAATTCGGCGCAAAACCCACTATTAGACATGATAAAAACGCGCCTGATAGCGAGATTAGCCAAATCGGCGTCTTTGCCCAAAACCGCCTGAGTTTCGGCGACAGCGGCTTTTCTTTAATCCCCGGCATCCGCTACGACTATTACCGCCTCAAAACCAAGCCCGATGCGATTTTCTGGAATAGCGCGGGCAGCAATTTCCAGCTGAAAGAATTTAACGAAGGAGAATTTTCCTTCCGCTTAGGCGCTTTATATGACATTAACGAGCAACACAGCCTGTATGCCAACTATGCCGAGGGCTTTCGCGTACCTAGTTTCAAAGAAACCAATCTTGGCTTTGAAAACTTAACTCAACGCTATTCCTACATTGCCAATCCTTCTTTACAACCTGAAAAAAGCCGCGGTATCGAGCTGGGTTGGCGCAGCGACAACGGCATTTTCCATCATGATTTAAGCCTATTTTACAACCGCTATAAAAACTTCATCAAAACCGAGCATGAAGATGGCTTCAATCCTACAACGGGTTTGACTCAATATAAATCTATCAATCTGCCCAGCACGGAAATTTACGGTGCCGAGCTTGCCGCAGGAATGGATTTCGGCGCCATCAGCGAAGCTTTAAACGGACTGTCCACCCAATTGGCGCTGGCTTATGCCAAAGGCAAAGACCGTCAAAGCGGCGAAGCGCTGGCGAATATCGAGCCGCTTTCCGGTCATCTCGGTCTGCAATACGATGCGCCTAACGATATCTGGGGCGTGGCAGGCAAATGGCATTTCGCTAGTGCGAAAAAAAGTAAAGATTTGCCAAGCAGCGGCTATCTACCCACAGGCGGCTACGGCGTCTTTGACCTCACAGGCTACTACCGCCCGATTCCGGACCTGACTGTCCGCGCCGGCATCTTCAATGCCTTTGACAAAGCCTACATCCCTTGGAGCGATGCCAAAACCTTGAGCAACAGCCGCGATCAGCAAATCTACTCCGCCCCCGGTCGCTGGTTCGGTGCTTCAATTCGCTATGATTTCTAAGCAAACAACTATTATTTGAACTCAATGGCAAAAAGTTTCGGCTTTTTGCCATGATTTATCATAAACAACTTAGCAATAATCTTTTTCAGGCAGTTATCTATATAGTATCTTAACGTCTAAATGGAATTTAGAAATGCGCATTTCATCAGGAGAAGTGCTTGGCATAATCTCATGTTGACCTTAAGAGACTATACATCTCCAATTAGCAAAGAAACAAGCAAAAACAAATAAACGAAATGATTTCACGAAGCCTCCCACATCCCCTTTGCGGCGCTGAGACAATGCAGAATTTTTCGGGAATCAGCGTACCATGTTTGAGCGCAGCGAGTCTGGCACGCGCCGAAAAATTCAAATTGGCGAAGGCAGTTCGCAAAGCGAACCGCCGCAACGGGGTTGCTTTTTTTGGTTACTTTTTTGGCAAGGCAAAAATTTACAAAGAAAGAAGTTAAACTTATGAAATGATAGGATTTTTAATTTACTTAATTATATTTTGGAGAATCTGATGAGAAACTTAATACTTCCCTTATTGGCGGCAGCCGTTTTTGCCGCCCAAGCCGAGGTGCCGCAGCGCGTCGTCTCCACCGCTGGCAGTGCCTCGGAAGTGGTCGCCTTATTAGGCAAAGCCGATGTATTGGTCGGCGTGGATACTACTTCCATGCGTCCGCTCGATGTCATGGAAGACAAGCCTAAAATCGGCTACCGCCGCCAATTATCCGCCGAGGGCATCTTATCCTTGCAGCCGGATTTGATTCTGATGGCGCCCGATGCCGGCCCGCCGGCGGTAGCCGAGCAAATCAAAGCCAGCGGCGTACGCCTATTAGCCCTGAAAGACGAGCAAAGTCTTGAAGGGATTCGCACCGATATTGCCCTAATTGCCGAAGCCTTAGATGCCCAAGCCGCCGGCGAAGAATTGATTGCCGAGATTCTTGCCGATGAAACAGCGCTTGCCGCCATTGTCGCACAATATGCAGGAAACAGCGCATTGGTGCTTATCGACACTGGCACGCAAGGCGTATTCGGGCTGGGACGCAACAGCGCAGGCGCGCATCTTTTAGAGATTTTGCAGCTAGAAAACCGCTTTGACGCCGAGGGCAACAAACCTTTGGCAAACGAAGCATTAGCCGCCTCCGATGCCGATGTGATTTTCCTTGCCAGCCGCGAAGGGGCGCGCAAATCCATCACAATTGAGCCGCTTGCCGCCGAGCATCCGCAATATGCCCTACTCAGCAACACGGCGGCAGGGCGCAAAGGCTGCGTGTTTGCGGTCAATATCTTAGATGCGCTAGGCTTTAGCGCTTATACTGCCCGCTATGCCGCCGCCATGTTGAAAACCGCTGCGCCCTGTTTACGCACTGCCGCCACACATTAAAGGATAAAGGATAATGATATGAACGATCGTTTTTTTACCCATAGCCCGCAGGCGCAAGCCAAAGCCGCACAAGGCATCAAACGCGCGCCCGAAGACCGCTACACCACACTCAAAGCCATGCAGGATTTGCGCAACATCTGGTTTTCGCAATTTGCCGGCACCCTTTCCACCATTTACCGCGACGAACTGCCGCTGGCGAGCTATCCTGCCGCTTCGGTCGTGCCCTATGTTTTAGACGATGCCTACCGCCCTGTGGTACTCATCGGGCATATCGCCGAGCATACGCAGAACGCCCTGCACAATCCTAAAGCCTGTCTGTTTATGCGCGAACATCGTCCGCATGGCGATGTGCAAAACCAGTGGCGCTTAAGCGCCATCGGCGATTTACTGCCCGTGTCTGAAGCGGAAATCCCCGCCATTAGCACGCGCTATTTCGCCCACTATCCGCAGGCACAGGATTACGATGCCACGCACCATTTCAGCTTCTTCCGTCTGCACAGCAAAAAATTCCGCATTATTATGGGATTCGGCGATATTCGCTGGGTCAGCGCCGATGCACCTTTCAGCCACCCCGCCTTAGCGCCCGACATTTGCGAACGCATCATCACGCATATGAACGAAGACCATCACGATGCCATGCGCGGCTATCTCCGCCATCTGCCTGATGCGCCGCAAAATATTCCCGACGATGCGCAGGTGCTGATGACGGCGGTCAATCCTTACGGCTGCACCCTCAAATACGGCGACGGACTGTATTTCCAGCCCTTTGAGCAGCCTGCCACCGATGCCAATGCCGTGCGCGATGCACTGGTCGCCTTGGCACAAGCGCATCGCGACTAAGCCGAAAAGCAAAATCATGCGGTATTTGCCGCATGATGTTTCGCCATGCCGCCGCTTATCCTCGCCAGTATTTTTGCCCTTGCCGCCCTTTTGCACGGCGCGGCGGGCATCGGTTTTCCCCTTGTCTTGACCGCCATACTCAGCCTGTCCCTCAGTATGAAAGAGACGGTGGTACTCAGCGCCCTGCCGATTCTGCTCGTCAATCTCATCAGCATGTTCAGCGGCGGCGCGCTGCTTCCCATACTGCGCCGCTATGTGCCGCTGGCAGCGGCAGCCACGCTGGGCAGTTTCGCCGGCGTCAAATTACTGTTGATTCTGCCCTCCGCATGGCTGCAATGCCTGCTCTCGCTGCTGATTGCGCTCTACATCTTCTGCGCGCGGCGCAACATCGTCTTGGCAATGCCGAATACGCTGTCATTTACCCTTGCCTACGGCTTGTTTGCCGGCATCATCGGCGGCGCGACCAATGCCATGTCCTCGGTATTGATGATGTATCTGCTCGCCCTCAGTCAGGATAAAAACGAAATCGCGCAGGCGGCGAATCTCTGTTTCGGACTGGCGAAAATCGTGCAAATCTCCCTCTTATGGCACGAGATTATCGCGCTGCCGCATATCGCCGCGACTCTGCTTCTGCCCACCCTCGCCGCCGTTGCCGCCTTGCTCTGCGGCATCCGCCTGCGCAAACGCATGCCCTTTGCCCTATTCCGCCGCTTAAGCCTAGGCATACTTGCCCTTCTCGCTCTGATGATGTTCGGCAAAAGCCTAGCGCATTTACTATGAGAAAACGCCGTGAAATTCCTCTGTAGCCTGCTTGCTTTATTATTCATCAGCCTTGTGATTTGCGCCCATATCGGCGCCAGCCGACTGCCGCTTGAGGCGTGGTGGTGCGGCGAGGCATCCTGCCAAAACGCCGCCTATATCCTCTGGCAAATCCGCCTGCCGCGACTCTTGGCGGCCGTCTTAATCGGCGCCGCCCTAGCCATTAGCGGCGCGACCATGCAGGGACTGTTCCGCAATCCCTTAGTCGAGCCGGGCATTATCGGCGTATCCTCCGGCGCAGGACTAGCAGCGGCATTATATTTAGTCATCCTTCAACCGCTGATACCCAAATCCCTGATGCTGTACGCCTTACCGATCGCCGCTTTTGTCGGCGGTTGGGCGGTTACCTTTCTGCTCTATCAATTTTCGCGCCGCCAAGGGCAATTACATATCGCCATCATGCTGCTCATCGGTATCGCCATTGCCGCCTTCACGGGCGCCATGACCGGTATTTTGGTCTATATCGCCGACGACAACCAATTGCGCAGCTTCACATTTTGGAGCATGGGCTCACTGGCGGGCATTAACTGGTCGATGGCGGCGCTGCTTGCTGCCGCCCTCACCTTTTCCGCGCCCCTGATTTGGCGCGAACACCGCGCGCTTAATGCTTTCACGCTCGGCGAAGCCGATGCCGAACATATCGGCTTTGCCGTCAAACACATCAAACGCCGCCTCGTCTTCCATGTCGCCCTGCTGACCGCCTGCAGCGTCGCCTGCGTCGGCGCAATCGGCTTTATCGGCTTAGTCGTTCCGCATTTGATGCGCCTTGTCGGCGGCGGCAATCATCGCTACCTGTTGCCGAGCAGTCTGCTCGGCGGTGCTATCTTATTAGTGATTGCCGACACCCTCGCTCGCAGTCTCGCCGCGCCTGCGGAAATACCGGTCGGCATCTTTACCGCCCTATTCGGCGCACCCTTCCTCGCGCTCATGGTCTGGAAAAGCGGAAAACGCCTATGAACACTATCCTGAAACTTCATCATCTTCGCATCACACAAGGCAAACGCGAAGTGCTCTGCGTACCGCAACTACATATTGCACAAGGACAATTAACCGCCATCATCGGGCCGAACGGCGCCGGCAAAAGCACTCTGCTCAATGCTCTAAGCGGCAACCACAGCCACAGCGCCGCGCAGATTTTTCATCAAGAACACAGCCTCGCCCAATTCGGCGGACTAGCGCTGGCGCAAAAACGCGCCATGCTCAGCCAACACAGCAGCATCGCCTTTCCGCTCTCAGTTGCCGAACTGGTGCGCTTGGGACGCGAACCCTACCGCACACAGGCGGCGCAGCAACAAGACCAAGCCGTCTGCGACTGGGCAATGAACGCCATGTCGCTCAATACATTGCGAGAACGCAGCAGCGCCGAACTCTCGGGCGGCGAACAGCACCGCGCCCATATTGCGCGCGTCCTCGCACAACTGCTGCCCACCCTCAATGCCGATTTAAGCGACAAATGGCTGCTTTTGGACGAACCCACTAACCATCTCGATATTCATCATCAATATCAACTCTTTGCCCTCCTACAACAATTGAAAATGCGCGGCTTAAGCATCATCACCATTCTGCACGACCCTGCTTTGGCGATAAACCAAGCCGACCGCATTGTGATGCTCAAAGAAGGACAAGTCTTCGGCGAATGCCCTGCCGCCGAGCTGGCGCGCAGCCAAGCCTTGGACGCGCTTTACGGCATGCAGATGCGCTGCCGCTACTGCGACAGCACGCAGCAATACTATCTCGCCCCGCAATTATCTGCATAAACAAAAACAAAACAGCGAACTAGAAAAAACATTAAAAAATTATATCCATTTTGTTATAGTTTTCCGCCACCATTTTTCAGGAGGAAAACAAATGGAACAGAAACCTCAGCGCGATTGGCTGCAAAAAATCGAATATATCGGCAACAAACTGCCCGACATTACGATACTCTTTGTCTATACCCTCGCCATTTGCTGGCTCTTATCATGGGGCTTGTGGGTTCAAAGGTTTCAGGCTGCCTATTTATGCTGGTCATTTGTGTGAAACAGAATGTTTTTTGCTTGCCTGCTTCACAATCTATGCCGATGACATACCAAATGCCGTTGCGGTTGAGCAATGAATAAGGTTCCAGTGTGTAATATTTACCTTTTTCATGTCCTGCTTTGCGGTAGTGAAATTCAATGGTGTTTCGGTTTTCAATGGATTGGCGAATTAAATCAAATTCAGGCTGTCTGTTTTTAATATCTTCGTATTGGAAACCTTTGATTTGTATGCTTTGTGTTAAGTGTTCTTGGTAAAAGGTGCGGTCTATTTCAGGCAGCAGGTCTTGTATGCTGCAAAAGCGGGCAAAACGTTCAATGTCTTGCGGATAAAGATGCCCGAGTTTGACTTTGTCCAAGCTGTAATAGCGTCCGCCGTGTTCGTTCCATGCTAAAAAATCCAGCCGTTCATTGAGGTCGCGCTGAATGGTGCGGATGTTGATTTGAAATTCTTCGGCAAGTTGGTGTAGTCTAAACGTTCGCCTGTATTCAGACGGCATAGAATGATGGATAGACGTGGGAAAGACAAGTTTCCGATTACTTGGTCAGAAGAAAAAATTTTGCGTAATGTTTCTGATATAGCAACAGATCCAAAATTAACTTGGGTGCAACAAACAGGAGTTAAAGGCAGTCTTTATACAAAAAAAGGAGAACCTGCAAGATTTAAAGTAGAAGGTGTCAGAGATGGGGTAAAAATCAGAGTAATCGTTGAACCTGCTGGTAGTGGGGTAATCACAGCATTCCCCATTAAGTAAAAGGGGAGAATGATGATTGCCCGCATAGTTAGGAACTTAAAAATAAAAAACAAGTTACTTTTTATTTTTGATAAATATAAAGAACAATTTTCAAAAACAGATTTACCTTATTTCATCAATGATGAAATAGAATTGGTTGAGTATGGTGAATATGCAATAGCATTGGAAAATTTCTGTTCAAATTTATATGAATTTAATGTAAAAATTTTTCAAGAAGATTTAGAAATCATTAAAGAATGTGCAACTCTGATGAAACTAAAAGAAGAAACTTGGAATTTTATTGAAACAATATAGCAAGCAAGGTAGCGTGGGCAACTTGTTGCCCACGCGTTTAATCAATTTCAGGCAGCCTGAAATCAGTTTATTGAGTTTGTCAATAAACTATTTTATGTGGCGAAAATTTATCCAAGTTAGTTAAGGAAAACAACAATGCACTTAAAACCCAAATTAAAACGCGTGGGCAACAAAGTTGCCCACCCTACGCTTGCTGTTTATAAAACATGTTTAACAGAAAGTCCAATTGCTTAATTGAATGACAACCGTAATGTTCTAGCCATGTTCTCAATATTGAACTAATTTAAGTTATTTAAGGAGTTTCATCATGAATAAAACCCTTTATCGCGTTATCTTCAACCGCAAACGCGGCTGTATGATGGTTGTTGCCGAAACCGCCAAGCGCAAGGGTAAAAGCTGTGCTGATACCGATTCAAGCAGCGTTCATGTTGAAACCAATCCTATTGGCAGTATTGCCCTTCGTTCTCGCGCATTCTCTATTTCCCTATTGAGTTTTTCCCTATTTTTGGCTTTAGGTACAGCAAGCATCACCCATGCGCAAGGCATTGTTGCTGATAAACATGCGCCCAAAACCCAACAAGCCACGATTTTGCAAACAGGCAATGGCACACCGCAAATCAATATTCAAACCCCTACTTCGGCAGGGGTTTCTGTCAATCAGTACCAGCAGTTTGATGTGAACGGCAAAGGGGCGATTTTAAACAACAGTCGTGGCAATGTACAAACAAAACTGGGCGGTTGGATACAAGGTAATCCTTGGTTGGCAACCGGCGAGGCTCGGGTGATTGTCAATCAAATCAACAGCAGCCATCCTTCGCAATTGAATGGTTATATTGAAGTCGGCGGTAAACGTGCTGAAGTGGTGATGACCAATCCTGCCGGTATTGCGGTCAATGGCGGCGGTTTTATCAATGCGTCTCGTGCGACGTTGACGACAGGTGTACCGCAATATCAAGCAGGTGCATTAACAGGCTTTCAAGTCCGTTCGGGCGAAGTGGCCGTTCATGGGCAAGGTTTGGATACACGGGATACCGATTACACCCGCATTCTTAGCCAAACCGCACAAATCCATGCGCCAATCTGGGGTAAAGATGTTCGGGTGCTGGCAGGACAAAATGATGTGACGGCAACGGGTGATACGCATACAGTTGTATCACATGCGCCAACTGGTTCAGCATCTCAAACCTCTCCCGTATTTGCCATTGATACCAGCGCATTGGGCGGGATGTATGCCAACAAAATCACTTTAATCAGTACGGCTGAACAAGCTGGTATTCGCAATCAAGGGCAATTGTTTGCCACAGCAGGCAATGTGGCGATAGATGCCAAAGGGCAGTTGGTTAATAGCGGTACGATTGCCGCCAATAATGCCGATAACCCAAACGGCGAACATCAAATCCATCTCAACAGTCAAACACTGCACAACAGCGGTACGATTGCTTCACAACAACGCACACAAATTCAAAGCCAATCCATTCAAAACACCGGCACAGTATTATCTTCTGGTGAATTAGACATTCACAATGCAGGCAGCCTGAAAAACCAAACATCAGGCCATATTCAAGCAGCGCGTTTGGCTGTTTATACCGATACACTGAATAATCAAGGGACGATTGCACAAACAGGTTCGCAAAAACTTCATATTCAAGCCAATGGTCAATTAAGCAACAGCGGCAAAATCGGTTTGCCGGATACAACACCGACTGCATCAAATGGCTCAAGCAACCATACAGGCAATCACCACAATACACCTTCTCACTCATCCGCTACCGCACCGACAACGGCAACAGGTACGGGTAGCGCAAGCATTTCTACTTCTTCAACTATAAATACACCTATCTTTGCTGATGGGGCAATCCAAACTCGTAGTGCATTGAATAATTCAGGCAGCATCATTGCTAATGGTCAAACAAATGTTACCGCTCAGCAAGATTTGCACAATGCAGGGCAAATAGCTATTTATCAGTTAAACGCCAAAGGTTCGGCATTTAACAATCACAATGGGACGATTCTCAGTGATAAAGCCCATATTCAAACCGACAATCTCAATAATCAAAACGGCAACATCACAACACGCCAACAATTAGCGATTGAAACCGCTCAGCTGAATAATGCCAATGGTCAATTGTTGTCGGCAGGAAAAGCAGATTTAGCGGTTTCAGGTAGCCTGAATAATACGCAGAAAGCAGAAATTCAAGCCAAGCATTTAAATCTTGATGTCGGTCATTTAGATAATGCAGGTCATATTCTTAGCGAAAGTGGTCGTATTGCCAGTCAAAACAGCTTACGCAACTCGGGCAATATTGCTGTTGGAGAACTGGCAACAAAAGGGCAGATTTTAGACAATACCCAAGGGCAAATTGCCGTAGATAAAGCCGATATCCAAAGTCAGCAACTGCTCAATCAAAACGGCAATATTACAAGCACAGAACAACTGACTGTCCATAGCCAAAAGGTAGAAAACCAACAAGGCAAACTTTTGTCTGTTGCAAATGTACAATTGACCGTTTCAGGCAGCCTGAATAATCAAAATGGCGAAATCGCAAGCAATCAACAACTGAGCATTAACGATAACCAGCAGCATACCCTTGCCATTGATAATACGAATGGCAAGATTCAATCAGGTCGTGATGTTGCTATTCAGGCAAAATCTTTATCCAATAATGGCACACTTGCAGCGGATAATAAGCTCGATATTGCGCTAAAAGATGATTTCCATGTAGAGCGCAACATCATAGCGGGCAATGAACTTTTGTTCAGCACACAAGGCAGCCTGAAAAATTTACACACCTTACAAGCTGGCAAACGCATTCAGATTCAAGCAAATAACCTTGATAATACAGCGCAAAGCAGCATCCAATCAGGCGGTACAACAGACATCGCCGCGCAGCACAATTTAACCAACCGTGGCTTGATTGACGGACAACAAACCCAAATCCAAGCTGGGCAAGTACATAATCTCGGCACAGGTCGGATTTATGGCGACAATATTGCCATTACTGCCACGCGTTTAGACAATCAAGATGAAAACGGCACAGGTGCCACCATTGCTGCACGAGAAAACCTGAATTTAGGCATCCGTCAATTAAATAACCGTGAAAACAGCCTGATTTACAGCGGTAATGACATGGCAATTGGCGGTGCATTGGATGCTCAAGGTCAAGCCACAGGGAAAGCCCAAAGCATACACAATGCCAGCGCAACCATTGAATCAGCAGGCAAAATGCGATTAGGCGTAGCAACACTGCGCAATACCAATGAACACTTGCAAACGCAATTGGTAGAAACAGGGCGTGAGCATATTGTGGATTACGAAGCATTTGGACGACACGAATTATTGCGCGAAGGCACGCAACATGAATTAGGCTGGTTTGTTTATAACGATGAATCAGACCACTTGCGCACCCCCGATGGGGCAACACATGAAAATTGGCACAAATACGATTATGAAAAAGTAACCCAAGAAACCCAAGTTACCCAAACTGCACCTGCCAAAATCATTTCAGGCAGCGACTTAACCATTGACAGTAAAGAAGTCTTCAATACCGACAGCCAAATCATTTCAGGCGGCAATCTGCTGGTACAAACAGATAAAGACGGTTTGCACAATGAGCAAACTTTTGGCGAAAAGAAAGTCTTCAGTGAAAACGGCAAATTGCACAACTACTGGCGTGCGCGTCGTAAAGGACGGGATAGAACAGGCCATAGCGAGCAAAATTACACTTTACCAGAAGAAATCACCCGCAACATTTCACTGGGTTCGTTTGCCTATGAATCGCACAGCAAAGCATTAAGCCATCATGCGCCCAGCCAAGGCACGGCTCTGCCGAAAAACAACTGGAATAATATCCGTACCGCACAAAACAACGGTATTTCGCTACCTCATTCGTCCAATCTTTTTACCCAATTGCCCAGCAGCAGTCTGTACATCATTAACCCAGCCAATAAAGGTTACCTTGTTGAAACCGACCCACGCTTTGCCAACTACCGTCAATGGTTAGGGAGCGACTACATGTTGGGTAGTCTTAAACTGGACCCCAACAATCTACATAAACGTTTGGGTGATGGTTATTACGAGCAACGCTTAATCAATGAACAAATCACAGAGCTAACAGGATATCGTCGTTTAGACGGTTATCAAAACGATGAAGAACAATTCAAAGCCTTAATGGATAAGGGCTTAAGCGCTGCACGTTCCATGAATCTCACGGTTGGCATTGCACTAAGTGCCGAGCAAGTTGCACAGCTGACCAGCGACATCGTTTGGTTGGTACACAAAGAAGTTAAGCTCCCTGATGGCAGTACGCAAACCGTATTGGTGCCACAGGTTTATGTGCGTGTGAAAAATGGCGACATAGACGGTAAAGGTGCATTGCTCTCGGGCAACAATGCACAAATAGACGTTGCAGGCAGCCTGAAAAACTCGGGCACGATTGCAGGGCGCAATGCGCTTATCATCAACACCGATACACTGGACAATATCGCTGGGCATGTTCATGCACAAAAAGCAGCCATTTCTGCCACACAAGACATCAACAATATTGGCGGTAACCTTTCTGCTGAACAGGCATTATGGTTAAAAGCAGGCAACAACATCAACAGCCAAAGCACCACCGCCGGCAGTCAAAATACACAAGGCAGCAGCACCCACCTAGACCGAATAGCAGGTATTTACATCACAGGCACAGAAAAAGGTGTTTTAGCAGCGCAGGCAGGTAATGATATTAACATCATCGCCAGTCAAATCAGCAATCAATCAGAGCAAGGACAAACCCAGCTGCAAGCAGGGCGCAACATCAATCTGGATACCGTACAAACCGGCAAACATCAAGCAACCCATTTTGATGCTGATAACCATGTTATTCGCGGTTCAACTAACGAAATTGGTAGCAATATTCAAACGCAAGGTGATGTTACCCTATTGGCAGGGAATGATATCCAAGCTAAAGCTGCCGAAGTCAGCAGCGCAAACGGTACACTCGCTGTGTCTGCCAAAAATGACATCAACATCAGCGCAGGCATCAATACGACCCATGTTGATGATGCGTCCAAACACAAAGGCAGAAGTGGCGGTGGCAATAAATTGGTTATTACCGACAAAGCCCAGAGCCACAACGAAACCGCCCAAAGCAGCACTTTTGACGGCAAACAAGTTGTATTGCAGGCAGGAAACGACGCCAACATAAAGGGCAGCAATGTCATTTCTGACAATGGCACCCATATCCAAGCAGGCAATCATGTTCACATTGGCACAACCCTAACCCATAATCAAAGCGAAACCTATCATCAAACCAAAAAATCAGGATTGATGAGTGCAGGTATCGGCTTCACGATTGGCAGCAAGACAAACACACAAGAGAACCAATCCCAAAGCACCGAACATACAGGTAGTACCGTAGGCAGCATCAAAGGCGATACCGCCATTGTTGCAGGCAAACAATTCACCCAAATCGGCAGTACCGTTTCCAGCCCGGAAGGCAACAACACCATCCATGCCCAAAGCATAGACATTCAAGCAGCACACAACCAACGCAACAGCAACAGCACACAAACATTTGAGCAAAAAGGCTTAACGGTGGCATTCAGTTCGCCCGTTACCGATTTGGCACAACAAGCTATTGCCGTCGCACAAAGCGGCAAACAAGTCGGACAAAGCAAAAATGGTCGTGTCAATGCCATGGCAGCTGCCAATGCAGGTTGGCAAGCCTATCAAACAGGTAAGAGTGCACAAAACTTAGCCAACGAGACAACCAATGCCAACCAAGTCAGCATCTCCATTACCTATGGCGAGCAAAAAAACCAACAAACCACGCACATTCAAGCAAGCCAAGCCCAAGCAAGTCAAATTCAAGCAGGCGGTAAAACCACATTAATCGCCACAGGTGCAGCAGAACAATCCAACATCAACATAACAGGTTCGGATGTAGCGGGTAAAGCAGGTACCACCCTGATTGCCGATAACAACATCACACTCCAATCCGCCGAACAAAGCAGCAGCGAACGCAGCAACAACAAAAGCAGCGGCTGGAATGCAGGTGCTGCCGTATCATTCGGACAAGGTGGCTGGTCATTAGGCGTTACCGCAGGCGGCAATGCCGGCAAAGGCTACGGCAATGGCGACAGCATCACCCACCGCCACAGCCACATCGGCGACAAGGGCAGCCAAACCATTATCCAAAGCGGCGGCGATACCGCACTCAAAGGTGCGCAAGTCATTGGCAAAGGCGTACAAGTTAATGCCCAAAACTTGCATATTCAAAGCGTACAAGATAGCGAAACCTATCAAAGCAAACAACAAAACGCCGGCGCACAAGTGACCGTAGGCTACGGATTCAGTGCCGGCGGCAGCTACAGCCAAAGCAAAATCAACGCAAGCCACCAAAGCGTAAGCGAACAAAGCGGTATTTATGCAGGTGATGACGGCTATCAAGTCAATGTAAAGCAACAGACCCAACTTGATGGCGGTATTGTTAGCAGCAGCCAAAGCGCAGAAGACAACAACAAAAACCGATTCAGCACCGGCACACTCGCCCACAGCGACATCCACAACCACAGCCGGTACGAAGGCGAAAGTTTCGGACTGGGTGCCAGCGCAACAATCAGCGGTAAAACACTGGGGCAAGGAGAACAAAACCATCCGCAAGACAGTCACTTAACAAGCGTAGCGGATAAAAACGGTACAAGTTCATCAGTAGGTTATGGCAGCGATCGAAACAATCAAAGCAGCATCACAAAAAGCGGCATCAACACCCAAAATATCCGCATTACAGATGAAGACAAACAAATCCGGCTGACGGGCAAAACGGCAGAGCAAAGTAAAGCGCAAATCCATACCGACACCACAACGGACACTGCCCAAGCACTTTCAGGCAGCCTGAAAAACGTGTTTGACAAAGATAGAGTGCAAAGTGAGATTGATTTACAAAGAGAAGTAACCCAAGAGTTTGCACCGCTTATGGCACAAGGTATTGCCAATGTTTCCGAATGGTTGGGCAATACCAATGATTACCAAAAAGCACAAGTAGCAAGGGATTATTTGCAAACCGAATTGACGCAAACCACAGACCCACAAAAAGTGGTAGAACTTACCCAAGCACTGAACCAAGTAGATACTTATCTTGCCAACAATCAAACTCGCTACCAACCTTTCCAAGAAGGTGGCATTGGCAGAGCAGTGTTACACACGATTGGCGGCGGTATTTTAACGGGCGATATAAGCGGTGCGGTGGGTGCAGGCACAACTTCCCTTGCCGCTCCTGTTATTGCCAAAGTGGCAGACAATTCAGGCAGCCTGAAACCTGTTGTGGATACCGTTGGCGGTTTAGCGATTGGCTACACCACAGGCGGCACTGCTGGTGCTTTTACTGGGGCTAATGCGGATTGGAATAATCGGCAGTTGCACCCTGATGAAACAAGATTGCTTAACAAATTAAAACAAGGAAAATCGGCAGAAGAACAATATCGGCTTGACGCGGCGGCTTGTGCTTTAACTCGTTGTGCAGACGGCGTTCCTAAATCGGACGAGTATTATCAAGTTCTCAAAAACTTACAAGCCGAAGGTGAGAAATACACCTATGAGAAAGCCTTGCTGCAACAACAAGGAGCAAATCTTACGGACGGTAAGTTTCAATACAGTTTGACTAATGGCGGTTCTGATGACTTTATTACTCGTAAAGGTAAGGCAATTAGCAAGATTTCTGCTGGTGCGGACGCTGTTTTAGGTTCTGCTACTGTGGTTGCTGGTTATGGTATTGCTGCAGGTGGTTGTGCCGCCACTGGTATTGAAACCGCAGGAGCTGGTTGTGTGGTCAGTGTTGCAGGCGGTTCGGCGTTGGCTGGATTAGGCTATATGCAAGCCCAATCAGGTACAAACCGCTTGCTGACAAAATATCAGTCGCCATACGGCAACTTGGTACTGCAATCTTTGGTGCAAGAAACGCCTTATTATTCCGCAACAAACAACGCCGCAGGAAATGTTTCACTTTGGACGGCAGAAAGTTTTGCTCTTAAAGGTTTGGGTAGAGTTCTAAATGGTGGAAAAATGGTTACGACTGGCGGAAATTCGGCAGGAAAAGCGAACACTCCGCCAAGTGCGGCAACTACGCAGCCTGTAACTTCAAACGGTGCGGCGAATATTGCTACTGGGGCAAAATTAAATCTTGACCTGAAAACTACACAATCAGCCAATGAAGTGGTGGAAAGTTTGCGAACAACTGGACGGTTGCCCAGTCATTACATTACGAAAGCACAGGCTGAAAGTAATGGTTATGTACGGGGTAAAGCGTTAAACAACACTAATCCAGGAAAACAAATTGGTGGTGATGTATATGATAATAAACCATTTAAGGACGGAACGGGTAGAACAGTTGTACCTAATGCCAATGGTAGAATTTGGTACGAAGCAGATATAGGTATAAACAACACAATGTCGAGAAGTAATCAGGCAGGTACTCGATTGTTGTATTCTAATGACGGTTTGTTGTATATAACTACCGATCATTATCAAACTCCTGCTCATTTTATTGGAAAATGGAAATAAGAATGAAGATAGAAATTTTTGGTAAAGATGTTCACAATGTGATGGACTTTCATCAACAACTCAATAAATGTGCGAAGTATCCATATTATGGATATAGTATCCCTGCATTACACGATTTGCTGTTGAATTTATTGGAAAGACCTGTTCATTTAGTTTGGCATAATTCAGAAATTTCCAAACAAGTTCTTGGAGAAGAAATATATCAATCTATAATTGATATATTTGAAGAAGCAAGAATTTACGATGAAGATTTGTGTCAAAGATTACCGCAATATCATAGCCCTGATGAAAAATTCACCTACGAATTAAGGTAATTTGCGAAAAAAGCAGGAATTTACTATTTCTGCTTTTTTGTTTTTCAGGCAGCATGAAAATGGTTTGCTGTATATTAGCACAGACCATTATCAATCTCCTGCTCATTAATATTGGAAGATGGAAATAAATGATGAACATTGAAATTTTTGGTAAAGAAATCCAAAACGAAATGGATTTCCATAAACAGTTTAATAAATATGCGGATTACCCATACTATGGACACAATCTCAATGCTCTTTGGGATGTTTTAACAGGAATGTTAGAACGACCTGCCCATTTGATTTGGCACGATTCAAAACTATCAAAAGAAGTTTTAGGTGAAACTTTTAACACCATTACTGATATGTTTGAAGAAGTTAGTAAGCATGATGAAGATTTGTGCCAAAGATTACCGCAATATAGACAACCTGATGAAAAATTCACCTACGAATTAAGGTAATTTGCAAAAAAGCAGGAATTTACTATTTCTGCTTTTTTGTTTTTCAGGCTGCCTGAAACGCTGTGCTCCAAGCGTTGTTGTTAGTGCTGATATTTCTACTTTAAGTCTTCAACAAGCCCAATCAGGTTCGGAAAGGTTGTTTTCTACCTATCAATCACCATACGGCAACTTGGTGCTGCAATCTTTGGTGCAAGAAACGCCTTATTATTCCGCAACAAACAACGCCGCAGGAAATGTTTCACTTTGGACGGCAGAAAGTTTTGCTCTTAAAGGTTTGGGTAGAGTTCTAAATGGTGGAAAAATGGTTACGACTGGCGGAAATTCGGCAGGAAAAGCGAACACTCCGCCAAGTGCGGCAACTACGCAGCCTGTAACTTCTAATGGAACAGCGAATGCAGCGACTTATCCTAAACTAAAATCTGATTTGGTTCAGCAAAACTGGGATAATATTGCCAAACAAGACAGTCGCTTAAATAGTGCTGTTAATGATTGGAAAGGTATAACACCAAATAGTAGAGGAGAAGTAAATTTTGGTATTGGTTCTGCAAGCCATTCGGAAGCTGAAAGACTTGGGAAAATTTGGGTTGGTGATGGTGCAAGACCTGTAAATAATCCATCTTGTGTTGGTTGTTTGATAAGTGCTGACGGAACTCGTTTGTACCGACCGCCTACGCAAAAAACAAATACGCCTGCACACTTTAATCCTACAGGAACGCAAGCAAATTTTGTTATCAGAGATGCAAATACAGGTAAAACATTAACAAACGGACACTTGGTTATAAAATGATTGAATTAAAATTGAAAGGTATCAATCTTTACGATTGTTCATTTGATGAGTTTGTTCCTGAAATCAAAGACAATTTTTGTCGGTGGATTGATTTGGATATAGGAACTGATGATAGTGATGGTTCATCTATATTTTCTGTATGTATATGTTCTCCAAAATGGATTTTGCATAATTGTTACCAAAATCAAGGAGTTACATTAGGGGCGTGTATGATAATTATGAATGAATTTAATCATTCAATTATTAAAGCAGAAATTGAGAAAATTCTTAAAGAATGCTCAAAAGAAACTTGGGAGCAATCATTATCTCATTTATTGCGATTTTTCTCTTGGGAGTTTGAAGATTATCAGCCAGCGTAGGGTGAGCAATTTTCTTGCCCACGCATTTATAATAAATTGAAAATATTTCACTTTTTATTGTTATGTGTGTCTGTATATACTATTTGAAAATTATAATTGCAACGAGTGTGCAACAAGTTGCACACCCTACGCTTGCTTATAACGCTCGTCATCACGGAGACCATTATCATATTGAAACGAAACCGTCCAATTTGACTTGGAACCAAGCAAAAAGACAGGGTAAAATAACCAAAATCAAACCACAAAATTATCAACTAGGAACAGGAACAGGTTTTTTACCAGGTGAAAAACATCCAGGAGTTAAATAATGGATTTGCACGATTTAATTATTTCAGACGGAAATATTAAAAATATCAGTATTTCTTTGAACTCTGTTGAAGTGGTTTTTACTTCATATCAAGAGAAAGACTATAATATTTTGTTTGAAAATATTTTGTCTGTGAAAGTGTTTTTTCCTATCAATAGCGACCTATCTCACACTAATTGTGAGAATAGTAGTGAATTGACAAAGGAAACTTTTAAAATCATTTCTGATGAAAATCCCAATGACTTCAAATCGTTTCAATTTGTTGATATTGATGATATTGTTTTCCTTGAAATAATCGCTTCAACTGTGAAAGTTAATGAACATTTCAGATAGCAAATGTAGTGTGGGCAATTTTATTGCCCACTCATTTTGATATATTGAAAAAATTTCATTGTTCATTGTTATGTGTGTCTGTGTATGCTATTTGAAAATTATAATTGCAACGGGTGTGCAACAAGTTGCACACCCTACGCTTGCTGGTAGTGGGGTAATCACAGCATTCCCCATTAAGTAAAAGGGGAGAATGATGATTGCCCGCATAGTTAGGAACTTAAAAATAAAAAACAAGTTACTTTTTATTTTTGATAAATATAAAGAACAATTTTCAAAAACAGATTTACCTTATTTCATCAATGATGAAATAGAATTGGTTGAGTATGGTGAATATGCAATAGCATTGGAAAATTTCTGTTCAAATTTATATGAATTTAATGTAAAAATTTTTCAAGAAGATTTAGAAATCATTAAAGAATGTGCAACTCTGATGAAACTAAAAGAAGAAACTTGGAATTTTATTGAAACAATATAGCAAGCAAGGTAGCGTGGGCAACTTGTTGCCCACGCGTTTAATCAATTTCAGGCAGCCTGAAATCAGTTTATTGAGTTTGTCAATAAACTATTTTATGTGGCGAAAATTTATCCAAGTTAGTTAAGGAAAACAACAATGCACTTAAAACCCAAATTAAAACGCGTGGGCAACAAGTTGCCCACCCTACGCTTGCTTACAAAGAAAGAATGACATAGATTGGACATTACCATCTAATTATGGACAAGTAAGACGCATATCATCAGAAGAAATCCAAAATAAAGCCATTAACGAGGCAATCCAATATGGATATATTCAGGAAAAAATGGATTCTTTTAAATCACAACACTCTGCTTATTCATATGAAGATTTACCATCAGATAAGTATGGTGCAATTTTTGGAGCAAAATATTTTAATCCTAAAACACAACAAACTTTTGGAGAACAAATAAATCATTACTTCACCCATATACTAAAAGCACAAGACCCTAAAACAGCACCTAATTATTCATCATTACCAACAGAAGATTTAGGTGTACATTCAGGCATAGTCAATAAAACAACTAAACCTCTATTCATTGGGAAATGAAATGATATATTTTAAAATAATAACCATTAGTATGGTTTTATACATCTCACTATTGCAAATTAATCTGAAAATGTTAGAAAAAAGGATTGATTTCTTAATATGGAACATGGATAAATATTACCTTGCATATGGATATTACCCAAATAATTTTGACTTCATATCAAAAAAAACTGATTTTACTACTGAATCATATTGTGATTTTTGGGATAAAAACATTGCAGGATATGGTAATTGCTACTTCATAAAGAATGATAAGGAATATACTATATTAGTCATGGGTTTTTCATCAAAAATACTATTTTCATCCAACAACAGAATAAAAGAATTCAATTCAAATAAATATGATTAGACTTCCTGCGAAACTTAAAATCCCGCTTCCCAATTTACAATGGAAGCAATCAAATTAAGCCGTAACCCTAAACGTTTACAATGATTGCGGTAACGGCAAGCAAGCGTAGGGTGGGTGCTCGCACCCACGCATTCTTATTAAATTTCATTTCAGGCTGCCTAAAATACTTTTTCATTCAAATCAACTTTTGTTACATTGAATTCTTCATGATAAAAAGTAATCAAAAGCTGCCTGAAACAATCCCATTAAGTAAGCATTCCACTTAATGAATAAAACGTCCGTTTGCTAACCACTTGTTTTAATAAAATTTACCCAATAGGAACAAAGCCATGAGCCAACTCCAAACCTATCCGAAACAACCCACGTCCATGCAAAGCAGTTATGCATTGGCAAGACGAGCCGAGCAAAATTACCGCGATATGATTAACCAACAATTAATCCACTCGCTAGAACGCATGGCAAACCCAAACTACCAAGCCCAAGATATGCCCCATGACTTCCATGCTTCGGTTTTGAACAGAATTGCCCAACAAATGGAACAAGCTGATGTACAAGCAAGCGTAGGGTGGGTGCTCGCACCCACGCATTCTTATTAAATTTCATTTCAGGCTGCCTAAAATACTTTTTCATTCAAATCAACATATGTTACATTGAATTCACTATAAAAGTAATTACAGACAGCCTGAAATCATGTTCATTAAGTAATCATTCCATTTAATGAATAAAACGCGTTTACTAACCAATTGTTTTACCATAAATAACCCAGCACATTATTTTCAGGCTGCCTGAAGAATGCGCTGGGCATTCTTGCTATTTGAAACCTTTGCAAAACCCCTAAAATTGCAGCCTGAAATGAAATTTAATAAGCAAGCGTAGGGTGGGCAACTTGTTGCCCACGCGTTAATGATAACTTTCAGGCAGCCTGAAAGCCTAAAACCACAAGGAAAGCTCCAAAAATGAACAACCGCTTACACAAAGTCATCTTCAACCGCAACACAGGCTTAATGGCTGTTGTTGCAGAAAATTCCCATAACAACGGCAAATCAAGTGCTACGGATAATGGTATAGCGGTTAGTTTATGCGGATTATTCAATCAATATGATTGCATAAAAATAGCCGCAACAAACGCCCTTAAAGTGGCTTATGCACTACAATCCCAAACCACAGCCAACAACCAAAGCCATTACAGTGTTGGCAGTGAAATTCAAGCCGCAGGCAAGTTGAATATCCAATCAGAAGAAGATATTACCGTTTCAGGCAGCCTATTGCTGATATAGTCGATCATGATTTTATCCAAGCGATTATGAAAATTACTGGTCATTGATTATCTATATATTGGTAGTTGTTATGAAATGCTATATTAAAGTTGTCATTATTGTTTTTATAATGGTAATGACAACTTCTTGTAATCCTTGCTTTTTTGCAACTTCGTATTGTTATTATCCGTTTGATAAATATTCTATAAATAGCGATATTGAATATTATGTAAAAGATAACACAACTGATAAACAAAGAATTGAAGATTTTAGAAGTTGCCTTGCTGTTACTTGCCCTGAAATACATAAGTTGTATAAATTACCTGATGAAAAAGGTAATTATCTGTATGTTATAGAAAAAACGAATAACATAGAATATATAAACTGTATTGGTGCAAATTCAAGATGTATGCTTAACAATAAAGGATATTCAACAAAATGGTAATAATGAAAAAATTATTGGTCATTGATATGTGTTGTTATCGGTTGAGTGTCATCATTGTTTTAATGATGACACTGACTTCTTGCGGTAGGTGCGGACTAATGCCAGTAGTCTCGTGTTCAAAATATATAGGTTCTGACTTGGAAATGTTTAGCCATAAGGGAAAATCAGAGATGGAAAAAAGAAGAGATTTTGAAAGTTGTATTTCACAATCTATATGTCCTGATGAAATTAAAAATGGCAATTTATTAGATGATACTGGTCATTTTGCACAGTATGTTAATGAACGGCAAAAACTTAATTATAGAAAAACAAAAAATATGATGATGCAGTGAATAATTGCGTGCAATCTGTTTATAATTGTATGGTAGAAAATAAAGGATATAAGTGTTGTTTTTTGGATAAAGGTTATTAGATTAACAGTTATGTTTGTGCGTTGTTTTAAAGTTGTCATTATTGTTTTTATAATGGTAATGACAACTTCTTGTAATCCTTGCTTTTTTGCAACTTCGTCTTGTAATTATCCTTTTGATGATATGACGATAAGAGCAAACAACGATATTGAATATTTTGTTAAAAATAATACGACTAACGAACAACGAATTGATGATTTCAGAAGTTGCCTTTCCGTTGCTTGTCCTGAAATATATAAATTATATCAATTACCTGATGAAAAGGGTAAATATCAATATATTATAAAAAAATATTATGATAATAAATACAATGATAATGCAGTCAAATCGACAAATTGTATTGGGGATAATGCAAGATGTATGCTTAATAATAAAGGATATTCAACAAAATGGTAATAATGGGTTACGGCGTTTCAGGCAGTGCGAGTTATAGCAAGTCGAAAGTCAATGCGGATTATGCGTCTGTGAATGAACAAAGCGGCATATTTGCGGGTGAAGACGGTTATCAAATCAATGTGCAGAACCACACCGATTTGAAAGGCGGTTTGATTACTTCAACAGATAAAGCCGAAATGGACGGCAAAAACGCATTCTCAACGGGTACGCTCACCTTTGAAGACCTAGCGAATCACGCCGAATATAAGGGTGAAGCGATTGGTTTGGGTGTTTCAGGCAGCGTTGCGGGCGATAATCCAAATCAAAACAGCCGTATTTATACCGTTAATCAAAGCGGTATGAGTAGCACAATGGGCTATGGCAAAGACAGCGACAAACAATACGCCACAACCCATTCAGGCATTAACACTGCCAATATCACCATTCGTGATAACGAAAAACAACAGCAAATCACAGGAATATCGGCGGAAGAAGCGAAACGGGCTGTTAAAGCCGATGTAACAACCGACAACTACGCCGAACATTCAGGCAGCCTGAAAAACAATTTCGATAAAGACAAAGTGCAATCAGAGATTGATTTGCAGGTTAAGGTTACACAGGAGTTTGATAGTAATCGCAAAGCCTTGCGTGCAGAAATCAACAAAGCAGCAGATGAAAAAAGACAAAAAGCCGAAGATATAAGAAGAGAAAATTATATTGACGGCAAAAACGGTTATAACACCGCAGAATCTTTGGCTTTGGATAAGTCTGCCGACAAATTGGAAAAAGTCGCTTTTTACACTGATTTGGCATTAGGTGGATTGTATGGAATTGGCGATAGCACGGCTTTAACTTATGTAACAGGTAGTGCAGTGGCTAATCCAGCCATTCGAGCGGGTACAAGACCAAGACAGTTTTGGTTTGAGAAATGTGACGGCGATAGTTTGTATTGTTCTAATAGAAATTATGACGATACGGCGGATAGAAAAATTTATGATAAAAACGGGCAAGAAATTGACACTAAAGATCCAAATTACACTGGAATGGTTGAGATTGGTGATAAACGGCAAATCTCTGATTTAAATGAGATTGAACCTAACAAAGTAACTGGAAGCATCGTTACTACAAATGACGGTATATTGAACCCACGAAATGACGCTCTCAAAAATGGGATTAAGCAACAAAAATGGGAAGTAGATAAGGAAGGTATTTTGCTTATCTACAATCCGCCAACAGGCAATTCTATTTCTGAACTTTTGTATGCCGCTTATGATAAAACTAACGATTTGTTAGGCGGTCGTTTGCCTTTAACTTCTGCACAAAAAGCGAACCTTGAATTAAATCAATATGCAGAAAGTAAAGGTTATAAGATTGATAGTAACAATCATAGTCGTGGCGGTTTAACTCGAAGTGTTTCTGATAAATATTCAGTCAGACATAATCTGCCTTTACCGTATAACAATGTTCAATTCTTCGGTAGTGCGGCAAATGTAGATGATTATACAAACTACATGAACGAATATGGTAGGAAAGATTTTAATATTTCTGCCACAACACATTACACAGATTTTGTTGGTAGAACTCCATTAGTTGCATTGCGTAGTAAGCATATTGTTGGTGGAAATGAACCAACAGGCGGAGTTGAAGATAAATGGTTCTTATATTCGCACAGCAGTTATTTTGCAGAAAAACCAACCCCATACCTTGTAAATGAACACGGTTTTTATATGGATAAAAATGGCGACCTGATAAAAGATAATTCAGGAAATCCTATAAAAATGACGGAAGAAAATAAATTGGAATATTCAACAAAAGTTCCAAATCCATATTTAGATGATTTTGAACAGAAATGGATAAAAGGACAAACTCATAACAAGGTGTCAGGTGATAATCCGTCTCTTCCAGTTCCAGTTAGAACAAAAAAACAACAGGGAGAGCGATAATGAAAAAATACTTCTTTTCAGTCTGCTTGTTATTAACAGGCTGTGGGGTTTTGTTTGATGACCCACTAACAAGATTTTGGAATGGCGGTTATTTTTTGTTTCCAGACAAAGAAATAGCAAGTGATGGAATTTATAAAACTTCGGATACTGACTTGCATTATTACGAAAGTTTGTCGCTTGAACAAAGAAAACGCTATCTAAAATTTAAGCCTATTAAGGATAAATGCGAACATAAGTATTCAGATAGAACAAAATATGATTACGCTACACAAATGGCAAATATCGTTAGGTGTTTTAATGAACAAGGCTATCAATCTGAAACTGCTTTTATATTGAATGGACATACAATAACTCAAAAAGGTAGTATTTGCACAAAAGATGAACCCAAACAATGCGATAATGTTATGCGTAGTTATATCGTTTTATTTTAATTGAAATGCAACTTGAAAATTGACAATACAGGAGCAACAAAATGAAACCGATTTATTTTATTATTTTTTCTTTTTTATTAACTGCTTGCGTGGTTAATAATGATGATTATTTTGCTGAACCGCCTACACCATACTTAATTAACGAACACGGTTTTTATATGAATAAAAAAGGTGATTTAATTAGAGATAGTCACGGTAACGCAATTAAAATGACAGAAGAAAATAAACACAATTTCCCCAAAGAATCCGCTAATCCTTATTACGAAAAATGGATAAAACAAAAACGAAAATAAATAACAAAGCAAACATAGTGTAGGCAACTTGTTGCCCACGCGTTAATGATAACTTTCAGGCAGCCTGAAAGCCTAAAACCACAAGGAAAGCTCCAAAAATGAACAACCGCTTACACAAAGTCATCTTCAACCGCAACACAGCAAGCGTAGGGTGGGCAACTTGTTGCCCACGCAGTTCAATCAGATACACATAAAATGATGTTTTAATGTGAAATATTTGATTTCAGGCTGCCTGAAAAATAAAATGATGTGGTGTGCATCAAACCGCGTGGGCAACAAGTTGCCCACCCTACGCTTGCTAGACCGAATAGCAGGTATTTACATCACGGGCACAGAAAAAGGTGTTTTAGCAGCACAAGCTGGTAAGGACATCAACATCATTGCCAGTCAAATCAGCAATCAATCAGAGCAAGGACAAACCCAGCTGCAAGCAGGGCGCAACATCAATCTGGATACCGTACAAACCGGCAAACATCAAGCAACCCATTTTGATGCTGATAACCATGTTATTCGCGGTTCAACTAACGAAATTGGTAGCAATATTCAAACGCAAGGTGATGTTACCCTATTGGCAGGGAATGATATCCAAGCTAAAGCTGCCGAAGTCAGCAGCGCAAACGGTACACTCGCTGTGTCTGCCAAAAATGACATCAACATCAGCGCAGGCATCAATACGACCCATGTTGATGATGCGTCCAAACACAAAGGCAGAAGTGGCGGTGGCAATAAATTGGTTATTACCGACAAAGCCCAGAGCCACAACGAAACCGCCCAAAGCAGCACTTTTGACGGCAAACAAGTTGTATTGCAGGCAGGAAACGACGCCAACATAAAGGGCAGCAATGTCATTTCTGACAATGGCACCCATATCCAAGCAGGCAATCATGTTCACATTGGCACAACCCTAACCCATAATCAAAGCGAAACCTATCATCAAACCAAAAAATCAGGATTGATGAGTGCAGGTATCGGCTTCACGATTGGCAGCAAGACAAACACACAAGAGAACCAATCCCAAAGCACCGAACATACAGGTAGTACCGTAGGCAGCATCAAAGGCGATACCGCCATTGTTGCAGGCAAACAATTCACCCAAATCGGCAGTACCGTTTCCAGCCCGGAAGGCAACAACACCATCCATGCCCAAAGCATAGACATTCAAGCAGCACACAACCAACGCAACAGCAACAGCACACAAACATTTGAGCAAAAAGGCTTAACGGTGGCATTCAGTTCGCCCGTTACCGATTTGGCACAACAAGCTATTGCCGTCGCACAAAGCGGCAAACAAGTCGGACAAAGCAAAAATGGTCGTGTCAATGCCATGGCAGCTGCCAATGCAGGTTGGCAAGCCTATCAAACAGGTAAGAGTGCACAAAACTTAGCCAACGAGACAACCAATGCCAACCAAGTCAGCATCTCCATTACCTATGGCGAGCAAAAAAACCAACAAACCACGCACATTCAAGCAAGCCAAGCCCAAGCAAGTCAAATTCAAGCAGGCGGTAAAACCACATTAATCGCCACAGGTGCAGCAGAACAATCCAACATCAACATAACAGGTTCGGATGTAGCGGGTAAAGCAGGTACCACCCTGATTGCCGATAACAACATCACACTCCAATCCGCCGAACAAAGCAGCAGAGAACGCAGCAACAACAAAAGCAGCGGCTGGAATGCAGGTGTCGCCGTATCATTCGGACAAGACGGTTGGTCATTAGGCGTTACCGCAGGTGGCAATGTCGGCAAAGGCTACGGCAATGGCGACAGCATCACCCACCGCCACAGCCATATTGGCGATAAAGGCAGCCAAACCATTATCCAAAGCGGTGGCGATACCACACTAAAAGGCGCGCAAGTCATCGGCAAAGGCGTACAAGTTAATGCCAAAAACCTAAGTATTCAAAGCGTACAAGATAGCGAAACCTATCAAAGCAAACAACAAAACGCCGGCGCGCAAATCACCGTAGGCTACGGCGCCAGTGCCGGCGGCAGTTATGGCAAAAGCAAAATCAACGCCGATTATGCGTCTGTGAATGAACAAAGCGGCATATTTGCGGGTGAAGACGGTTATCAAATCAATGTGCAGAACCACACCGATTTGAAAGGCGGTTTGATTACTTCCACCCAAAAATCGGAAGACGATGACAAAAACCGTTTTACAACGGATACGCTCACCTTTGAAGACTTGGCGAATAAGTCGGAATATTCGGGCAGTTCGTTTGGCGTTGGTTTAAGCGGCTCAATGGGCGGCGGTGAGAGTATGCCCAAAGAAATTGGCGGACAAAAACTGATGACTTTGGGTAGCAATAAAACTTTTGACCTAACCGAACCTGATGGCACGCCGACTGGCGAAAGCAAAACCGTTGCTATGGGTTCGCTGAAAACTCAAACAGGTATCGGACACGACAGTGAAAGCCAGCATTCAGTAACACATTCAGGCATTAACACCGCCAATATTGTGATTGCTGATGAGAATAAGCAAAAAGAACTCACAGGCAAAACTGCCGATGAAACAATCGGTGCAATCAAAACCGATGTAACTGTGGAAAACTACGCAGAGCATATAGGCAGCCTGAAAAATAACTTCGACAAAGAAAAAGTTTTGAAAGAACTGAACATTCAAGTCGAAGTTACCAAAGATTTCAGCGAAAACGCCAAAGCCACGATTGCCCAAGTTTATGAACCCAAGCAAGCGAAATTGCGAGAAGAAATCAAAGAATTGGAGAAGAAAAAAGACTTTTCTGACCCTAATTCAAAAGAATGGGAAATTTATCAGGCGGAACAAGATAAACTTTATGACAAAATTTATAACCTGCAATATCAAAAACGGATTTTGGAAACCGTTGTTGGTATTGTGGCGTTAGACCCTGATACGGCGATTACGCAGGGCTTATTGCAAGGCGTTGCTACAAAATTACGCCGAGAAACTTTGGATAATTCACGCAAATTTCCTGGCATTGTAGATAAGGATGGTAATATGTTGTTAAGCAATGTTTCCTATGACAGTGGATATTTTGACGGCGTGAAGTTGGGCGGTGTTAGGGTTGATGTGCAAGCGATTTGTGGGGAAAGAATAGAAAGATGTACAGAAAATCCAAATGGAACCTACATATTTATTGAAGACCCAAACAGAGCAGATGGAATAAAAACATTCAATGACGCAATGGATCCGAAAAAAAATCCTGCGGCAAAAGATATGTATGGACCGACAGGTGGCGTTCAAGGCTTAATGGGAACAATGATCGGTAACCCATACCCCAAAGGTTCTTTCTTTTGGGATACTGCGGTAGAAGGCTTTGCAGGAACGCATGATTATATGGGCGGTCAAATGTGGGGCTTTTACAATGAACTTGGTAATACCACTGAAAATCGGAGAACGATAAATAAAAAAGATGAAACTGTTTCCAGTAAGGTAACCGTTGCTGCTATTCCTGTCGCTGCTCCTTTTGCTGTTGCCGATATAATTGATCAGGATTTTATCCAAGCGATTATGAAAATTAGTGGTCATTAAATCAATGTCTTACCGTTTTGCAATAACAATGTTAATAGCCATTATTATAGCCATTATTATGAGTGGCTGTGGCGAGTGTGGGCAACCTATCCAAGTGGTTGCCTGCCCAAGAAAAGGCTCTGATATGCAGGACTTTATTGAGCAAGGGGTGAAAAAAAGTAAGGAAGAAATAATTAAAGATATTAGATATTGTGCAAATTTTTATTATGCTAATGTTGAAGAATTGGATTTTCCAGATGAAAATGGAAATTATCTTTATATTCTTGATAAGAAAGGAATATTAAGAAATCCCAATGAATTAAATGTAAAAAGAAATATGCACATTATTTGTTTAAGTTATTTAGGTGGTTATGATTATTATCAAAAAGCTGCTGAATCCATCAAAATAGATTATAAAAAAGAAATGGAGAAATTGTTAAATGAAAAGCATTAAATTTGCTATTGCCGATATAGTTGATAGCGACTTTATCCAAGCAATTATGAAAATTACTGGTCATTGATTTATGTTTATGCGTTGTTTGAAAGTTGTCATTATTGTTTTTATAATGATAATGACAACTTCTTGTAGTCCTTGCTTTTTTGCAACTTCTTCTTGTGATTATTCTTTTAGAAAAAACTATCCTATAAATAGCGACGATGAATATTATGTTAAGAATAATACGAGCAAAGAAACAAGAATTGCGGATTTACGCTATTGTATTTCTTATGCATGTCCAGAAGTTTATCAAAAATATCAACTACCAGATGAAAATGGAGATTATAGGGAGATTATTCGTAGAAAATATAAAGATGATTATAAAAAGGGCTATAAGAATGCAGATGATGTCATGACATGCTACGGAAAGATTGGAGAATGCATGAAAAATAATAAAGGATATTCAACAAAATGGTAATGTTCCGCTTATTATCAACAGCCCTTGTATTGTTGATAATGCAGGGCTGTTATTACACAACTATTGATAATGAAAAATGCTTTGTTGCCCCACAAAGCGTTCATTGTCCTGTAAGTTCTGATATTGAAAATGTTATTAGAAAAAATCCTAATAAAAGCATAAATCAAGTTAGGAGTGATATTAAATATTGTGCTAATATGTATTTTTCCAATATACGGGAATTAAATATTCCGCAAGATTTTGATAATTACATTTTCATGCTTAAAGAAAAAGGTATTCCAAGAAATGATAAGGAATTGGCTTATAATGCAGTTAGAAATATGCACATTATTTGTTTGAGTTCTTTGGGTGGTTATGATTATTATCAAAAAACCGCAGAATTTCAGAAAATAGATTATAAAAAAGAAATGGAGAAATTGTTAAATGAAAACCATTAAATTTGCTATTGCCGATATAGTTGATAGCGACTTTATCCAAGTGATTATGAAATTAAGCGGGCATTGATTTAGGGGCTGTACTAGATTAGCCCTAAATTCCACACCAATCCCGTAGGATTTTTAGCTGCCGGGACGGTGTGCCGAAGTTAAATCGAAATTCGCATTCTTTCAAGAACAGCGGGAAAGATTTACGATAGATTCCGTTGTATTTTCGCAAGACGCGTTTTGCCTGATTCCAAAAGTTCTCAATGCCGTTAATGTGGTTTTGACGGTCTGCAAATTCCTTGGAATGGTTGATGCGGTAATGGATAAAACCGCTCACGTCCAACTTGTCGTAGCTGCTTAGACTATCGGTATAAACAATACTGTCCGGCATGATTTTCTTTTTGATGACAGGGAGTAACGTTTCAGACTTGGCATTATCTACGATAACGGTATAGACCCGTCCGTTGCGTTTCAGAATGCCGAAGACAACCACTTTTCCTGCCGCACCGCGACCACGTCTGCCTTTACGCCGTCCGCCGAAATAGCTTTCGTCCAGCTCGACAGAGCCCTCAAAAACCTCATCGGCAGCCAAGGCTAAATGATAGTTGATAACCGTGCGGATTTTACGGTAGAACAATGCTGCCGAATTGGGATGGATACCCAAAATATCGGCGGCAGAACGGGCGGTAACTTCCAGTACAAAAAAACGGAGCAGTTCTTTTTGTACTTTTTTCTTTAATTTGCAGTGTGTTATCTTCATACTTTGAGGGTAACATATCTGCTAATCTAGTACAGCCCCTTGATTTATGATTACGCGTTGTTTTAAAGTTGTCATTATTGTTTTTATAATGGTAATGACAACTTCTTGTAATCCTTGCTTTTTTGCAACTTCGTCTTGTAATTATCCTTTTGATGATATGACGATAAGAGCAAACAACGATATTGAATATTTTGTTAAAAATAATACGACTAACGAACAACGAATTGATGATTTCAGAAGTTGCCTTTCCGTTGCTTGTCCTGAAATATATAAATTATATCAATTACCTGATGAAAAGGGTAAATATCAATATATTATAAAAAAATATTATGATAATAAATACAATGATAATGCAGTCAAATCGACAAATTGTATTGGGGATAATGCAAGATGTATGCTTAATAATAAAGGATATTCAACAAAATGGTAATAATGGGTTACGGCGTTTCAGGCAGTGCGAGTTATAGCAAGTCCAAAGTGAATGCGGATTATGCGTCTGTGAATGAGCAAAACAGCAGAAGAGAAAGAGACTGTAACAGCGATTACAAATTTATTGGGTATAGCAACAGGGGTAGCTATTGGCGACACAACAGCCAATGCAGTACAAGGCAGCCTGAATGCGCAAAGTGCGGTGGAGAATAATAGCCTTTATGTTGATAAAAACGGGGTAGTTATCCGTAATATTCCTAATGATGACTACAATATCTATCAATATGATTATGTTTGCTACCCTATTGCTAGAAATAATTGTCCTAATTTGACAGACTTTGATGAATTGTATAATTCACCCAAAAAAGTTGTAGGTCAAGTAATGTGGCAGGACTCATTTACTAGTCCAGAATCAGGGAAATCTTTTGGTATCATACATTTTGGGGAAAATATAGAACCATATATCTATCAACTTAATGATAAAGCATGGGGTCAATGGGATACTACTGTTGCTAGAAAAAGTCTTCCAGGAGGAGAATACGATATAAAAAGAAATTATCCTGGTGCTGGTTCATATCATGGATTTTTATTTCAGGGTAAATATATTTCATTGAGAGATGCTGGAAATATCTTAGCAGGTATGAATGCTGCTGTTAATGGAAAAACTTTTGATGAATTTCAACAAGCCAGTGGAGCATTACAACAGGATGGTAAGACAGGAGTTTTATTAAATGTGTTTACTGGTGAAACTTATGGTTCTGCTCCTATGTATGGTGAATTACCGTATCAATACTATAAAAGTAAATATGGTTACGACTTAGGACGACAAAGAATATGGATAAAAGATAACATAAAATATATAGTTCCTAATAATATACCAAGTATTGGAGAGATATTTAATGGAATTCGTTAATAATTTAGTCATTTTTTCCTCTTTATTACTAATACTTATTCCGATATTTCTTGCAATATACGGTATATACCATACGATATGGTATCGTAAAACATGTATCCTAAAAATGAGTTTTACATTATTGATGATAATATTTTGCAGTATGTATTATATATATTGCCGTTATCTTGACCAACAAAAACTGGCTCATTATTGCATAGATGGACAATGTATTTCTATTGTTCATCTATGCAATAATTGTGGTATAAATTCTCCTACATATGCGAGAATTTACACAGGAAAAATATTGTTTAGATTTCAAACAAAAGCGAAAAATTATGCTGAATTACTTATGGAAGATGATATATTAATTAGTAAAAAAACTTTAGGAAATAAATTTATCATTTATGGGTCTTTACCTGTAATGAACGGTAAATTAGATAATATTGAAATAAAAGAAGCTGCTGGTTATATAAATAGAGACGATATTGATTATATTGTCTCAAAAAAATTAAAATTCAGGTATTTATATTAATTGTGATTATCCTAAATCACTAGAAAGCATAGCGTGAACACTCGTTGTCCGTGCAACATAACCACAGCACTCTTAACTAAAACCTAGTGAGTCCACAGGAGTCATAACCATATCAAATCCTGGCATTTTGAATCCATTAAATGATGCCTTAAAAAATGCCGTTAAACAAAATTCTTGGCAAACCTCGGCAGACGGGATTGTTGTTATTTATAACCCGCCAACAAGCAACTATGTTTCAGAACTCTTATATGCCGCATATGATAAATTCAATGATTTAACAGGTGCTCACCTGCCGTTAACTAATGCGGAAAAAGCCAATGTCGCACTTTATCAATATGCCAAAGACCATAACTATCAAATTGACTTAAGCAACCACAGCCGTGGCGGCCTAACGGCCAGTGTGGCTTTGCAGTATGCCAATAGAGATGGCTTAACGATGATACCGATTAGGGAATCCCGTTTCTACGGCACGGCCACCTATGATAAATTCAATGATTTAACAGGTGCTCACCTGCCGTTAACTAATGCGGAAAAAGCCAATGTCGCACTTTATCAATATGCCAAAGACCATAACTATCAAATTGACTTAAGCAACCACAGCCGTGGCGGCCTAACGGCCAGTGTGGCTTTGCAGTATGCCAATAGAGATGGCTTAACGATGATACCGATTAGGGAATCCCGTTTCTACGGCACGGCCACCAATGTTCAAGATTACGCCGACCAATTGGCAAACAAAAACGGATATGGGGACAGTAAAGTTTATTCGGCTGTTCACTATACCGATTTTGTCGGACGCTCGCCTTGGCTTGTAGGGAGAAGCAAATACATTGTGGGCGGCAATAATCCGACCGGCGGGGTAGAAGATAAACCGTTTGCATACTCGCACAGCGCATATTCTTGGGAAATCCCGAAAGAATATCTGCAAGATGAAAGTGGGCATTATATTGATATCAATGGCAATAGGGTAAATACGCCTGTAGAAAATCCATATAGAAATGAATTTGATAAATTATGGATACAGGGTATAAACCATAATCAAAATACAGACAACCCATCCCGACCGGTTTGGGTTCCACCTAGTAATCAATAAGGAGATAAACATGAAAAACATGATTCGGTTTTTGATTGTCAGCCTATTTTTAACGGGTTGTATGGATACTGCAATAAGATTGTGGAATGGTGGGCCATATATTTCGCCGCAAGAGCGTATGTTGTATCACCAATGCAGTGATGTAGCTGCTAGTACAATGATACCGCAATCAAGTAAGGGGTTAGGCTACGAAAAAGAACAGGCATGGTTGCTAGAACATAGCAAACGTACTGTTGAATGTGTGCAAAATAGCTCACGTAAGTACGATTAAGCAGAAGAAACAAATACATTGTTGGTGGCAATAACCCGACCGGTTGGGTAGAAGATAAGCCGTTTGCGTACTCACATAGTTCATATTCTTGGGAAATCCCGAAAAAATATCTGCAAGATGAGAGCGGGCATTATATTGATGTCAATGGCAACAGGGTAGATACGCCTGTAGAAAAATCCATACTTAAAAGATTTTGAAGAAAAATGGATACAGGGTACAAACCATAATCAAAATACAGACAACCCATCCCGACCGGTTTGGGTTCCACCTAGTAATCAATAAGGAGATAAACATGAAAAATATGATTCGGTTTTTGATTGTCAGCCTATTTTTAACAGGTTGTATGGATACTGCAATAAGGTTGTGGAATGGAGGACCATATATTTCACCACAAGATCGTAAATTATTTGATGAATGTTCCGATGAGGTAGATAAGATAATGGGGGAGGAACCTTCTGGCAATCCAGGCTCACCTGAAGTGCAAAAATGGTTACTTGAAAATCTTAAACGTATAGCTGAATGTGAAAAGCGCCGTGAAGCTAAGTAGGCGTAGCCTATGCAATTAACACAAAATGGTAAATGGTAGATACTATCTTCCCAGTCAAGCCTAAATTGTAAAAAAATTCACACAGTTTGGGCTTGATAAACGGTTTGATGTTTAAGTACACCAAAACAAATGTGTACCAATCGGCGCATACTCGCCCCAATCGCTTGCATTTTTGTTTTACCACGCGCCAACAAGCGCTCATAATGGGCTTGAATATCAGGATTGTAACGCTTGGCAACAATGGCTGGCATATACAGTAAAGCCCGCATTCTGCTGTTGCCACGTTTGCTCAACATGACTTTGCCTTTGAATTGACCCGATTGTTTTTCTTTGGGAATTAAGCCCCAAAAGACTGCCATTTGTGCTGCGCCGGTAAATTGTCGGCTGCGGTACAATACCGCCATATGTAAGGCAGTTGCTTTACCCACAGCAGGAATACTTTGCAATAGCTTAATATCGTTCTTTAAATCAGGGTGTTGATCAATGTGATTGTCCACATCGTTTTGCAAGTCGACAATATTTTGTTCCAAAGCCGCAATCATTTGGTTCAATGACAACAACACTTTCTCGGGTGTATTGGCGATTTGGGCTGAATGTAAGCGATTATTTTCACGTTGTAAATCGGCTTTCAAAGCGTCCAAACGAGCCAATTTGACTTTAAGCTGGCGAATGTGGGTCGCTTCAGGCTGCCACAGTTCAATATCTATGGTGGGCGTTGCACCGTATAAGGCAATCACTTTGCTGTCGCTTTTGTCAGTTTTGTGCACCGTACCCAGAGATTTGGCAAAATCAAGGATGTACTTGGGATTAACGATGCTGACTTTGATGCCTTTATCGTGTAAAAAATATGCCAACAACTCGTGATAAACGCCTGTTGCTTCCATAATCACATGAACGGTAGATAAATCAGTGGTGATGTTTTTCTCAATCCATTCAATGAATTTCAGGCAACCATCGGGATTGTTGTCCAAAATTTTGCTGCGGATGCTGCGTTTGCGGATGTCTTTAAGGTAGGCAATGTCCCATTTTTGTTGAGAAACATCAACGCCTATGATATGTTGAATGGTGTCTTTCCTTGTTCATGCAGTGTTTGCGAGCCAAATCGCGCACTTGGATACTATTCAGATTAAACTGATGGGAAACAGAGCAGGTTCATCTATGTTACAGCGTCATTGCGCTTAGGTTGGACTCAATTTCCTGCTCTGTTTGGTTTTTGTGTGCATAATACGTTTTTATCCACACATTTGGAAAGATACAAGAATGGGCAACTCGTTGCTCACGCAGTTCAGTCTCATATGCTAAGGCTATGTTTTAACGTGAAATATTTCATCTCAGACTGCCTGAAACCATTTTTTGTTTTAACCAACACCAACCCTAACTTAAAATATGCCCATCACTCCACCCTTAAACATCATCTCCCCTAAACTCTACCCCAATGAACAATGGAACGAAAGCGAAGCACTTGGTGCCATCACTTGGTTATGGTATCAGTCGCCTACGCATCGCCAAGTGCCTATTGTGGAGATGATGGCGTATGTGTTGCCTGTGTTAAAAAACGGGCAATTCGCTTTGTTTTGCAAGGGTTCTCAACCAATCGGTTATATTTCGTGGGCCATTTTGATGAAGTGGCACAGGCGCATTATTTGCAATCCGACCGCCATTTGCGCGACAACAGTGATTGGAACTGTGGCGACAATATTTGGCTGATTCAATGGTTTGCGCCATTGGGACACAGCCATCAAATGCGCTTAGCGGTACGCCGGTTATTTCCCAATACGACTGTACGCGCCTTGTATCATAAAGGGAGCGATAAGGGTTTGAGAATTTTAACTTTTAAAACTTGATGCAATCGTGTATTGAATGCCCATTGATGATTTTATTGATTTTGCGACCATGCCATGAAACTTCCTTTATCCTATTTGCCTAATATTCGCTTTTTGTCTTGGTGCTGCTTATCGGCAGGCATGATGGCTCCTGCGGCTTTGTTGGCCGCCCCCAACCCCGCCGAAATCCGTATGCAGCAAGATATTCAGCAACGCCAACGCGAAGAGCAGTTGCGCCAAACCATGCAGCCTGAAACGGATGTGCGTTTGAATGGCGGACGCTTTAATGAATCAGTGAGTCAATCTATCGGCGATGCAGACGACCAACCATGTTTTGCCATTAATGAAGTGATTTTGGAAGGCGAACACCATGCTCGGTTTCAGTTTGCCCTAAAACGTGCCTTGCGCGAAACAGGTTTTCAGGCTGGCAAGTGTTTGAATGCGGGCGACATCAATCACATTATGACGGTTGCGCAAAATATTTTGATTGGACGGGGTTACACCACCACGCGCATTTTGGCTGCGCCACAGGATTTAAATAGCGGTAAGCTGGTTTTAACGGTGTTGGCAGGTTATCTTAAAAATATTGAAGTGGATATGTCGCAAGCGAATCAAACTCATGCTGGACGCATTGCAGCGTTTCAAAATGAATTTCCCACGCGTTCAGACGGCATCTTGAATTTGCGTGATTTGGAACAGGGTTTGGAGAATTTAAAACGCATTCCGACAGCAGAAGCGGATATTCAAATTGTGCCGGTGGACGGGGTACCCAATCAAAGTACGGTACTGGTGAAATGGCAGCAAAGATTGATGCCTTATCGTTTGAGTGTGGGAATAGATGATTCGGGTACAAAGGCAACAGGTAAATATCAAGGTAATGTTACTTTCTCGGCGGATAATCCGTTGGGATTGAGCGATTTGTTTTATGTGAACTATGGACGTTCCATTGGTAATGTGCCCGATGCAGCAGACAGTTCAGGCAGCCTGAAAAAAGGTGGTACACATAATTATGCGCTGCATTACTCTGTTCCGTTTGGCAAATGGACATGGGCATTCAATCACAGCGGCTACCGTTATCATCAAGCCGTAGCAGGATTAAGCGCAGCGTATGATTACAACGGCAAAAGTTACAACACCGATTTGGGCTTCAACCGCCTAATCTACCGCGATGCCAAACGCAAAACACATGTTGGTGCGAAATTATGGACACGCGAAACACAAAGCTATATTGACGATGCGGAGATTACGGTGCAACGCCGTAGAACAGCAGGTTGGTTGGCCGAGTTAAGCCATAAAGAATACATTGGTAACAGTACGGCTCAATTTAAGATTGCTTATAAACGCGGGACAGGTATGAGTGATGCTCTGCGTGCGCCTGAGGAATTATTTGGCGAAGGCACTTCGCGTATGAAGATTTGGACAGCCAACGCGGATGTGAATATCCCCTTTCAAATCGGCAAACAATCTTTTGCTTACGACACAACCATTCAAGCACAATGGAATAAAACGCCGTTAACACCACAAGATAAAATCGCCATTGGTGGGCGTTACACCGTGCGTGGTTTTGATGGTGAAATGAGTTTGGCTGCGGAACGTGGTTGGTATTGGCGCAATGATTTGAGTTGGCGGTTTAAACAAGGGCATCAACTGTATGTAGGCGCAGATGGGGGACATGTTTCGGGACAATCGGCAAAATGGTTGTTGGGACAAACTTTGGCCAGTGCAACGATTGGTGTGCGTGGGCAAATGAAAGTGGGTGGGAATTTACACTATGATTTGTTTGCCAGTCGTGCAGTGAAGAAACCTGAATATTTTCAGACGAAGAAATGGGTAACGGGGTTTCAGGTGGGGTATTCGTTTTGATGAGTGTGCATTAAAGATAAACCAAAGCTACTGTTTTTGTGCCAGTAGCTTTGGTTTTGATGTTTTATGTTTTTTCAGGTAGTGTTCAAAAAACTGTGTCACTCCCATAAACTATCCAGAAAACAAGGAATGACATTATGCAACACTTTGACTTTAACGAAGCTTTAAAAGCCATCCAAGCAGGTAAGCCCATCACAGGCAGTGATGGGGTCCTAGCCCCGCTTATTAAACAACTTACTGAAGCAGCTTTATCAGCTGAAATAGAAAGTTATCTTGGGCAGAATCTCAATAGTAATAACCGCCGTAACGGTTACAGTAAAAAGACGGTCAAATCGACACTTGGCAGCTTCGAACTTGAAACTCCTCGTGAGCGCAATGGAGAATTTGAGCCTGTCTTAGTCAAGAAACACCAAACTAAGCTCAGCCCTGAAATAGACAATCGTATCTTATCGCTGTTCTCGCACGGGATGAGCTATAGCGCTATCAAAGAGCACATTAGCGAGATTTATCAGCTTGAGGTTTCAGAAGCTGCCATCAGCAGTATCACCGACCAACTTATCCACAACTTAAAGCCTGGCAATCCAGAGCACTGGATAGCGTTTATCCTATAGTCGGAGAAGTGAAAAAGTAGTACAAGGCGGCGAGCCGCAGACAGTACAAGATCGTACGGCAAGGCGAGCCAACGCTGTAATACTTTTTCAATTCTTTGACTATATCGTATGGCTTGATGCTATTCACTATAAGGTCAAAGATGAGGGACGCTATGTCAATAAAGCAGTCTATACACTGTTAGCCCTCAATACCGAGGGGCATAAAGAGCTTATTGGACTTTACTGCTCTGAAAGTGAGGGTGCCAATTATTGGCTGTCTGTGCTGACGGATTTACACAATCGTGGCGTAGAAGATATTCTTATTGCCTGTGTTGATGGTTTAAAAGGCTTCTCTGAAGCCATTGAGGCGATATTTCCTAATACCGAGGTACAGTTGTGCGTGATTCATCAAATCCGTAACAGTATTCGTTACATAGCCAGCAAGGAGCAAAAAGCCTTTATGTGTGATTTAAAGCCTGTGTATAAGGCGGTTAATAAAGAATCTGCCGAATTGGCCCTTGATGAACTCGACAGACTCTGGGGCAGTAAATATCCTGCGGTGATAGCTTCTTGGCGAGAGAAATGGCATTTACTATCGGCTTATTTTAAGTACCCTGAGGCAGTCAGGAAACCCATTTATACCACCAATACGGTTGAAGCGCTGCATCGCCAGTTTCGTAAGTTGACTAAAACTAAAGGTGCTTTCCCCAATGAAAACAGCTTGCTTAAATTACTGTATGTGGCTATGTTAAATGCCGGTGAGAAATGGACAAGACCTATCAACAATTGGGGACAAACTATGATGCAGTTGTCTATCCATTTCCCCGGGCGCTTAGATAAGGTGATGAGTCTTTGATTGAACTGACACAGATTTCTGAACGCCCTCGCCTAAAGAGGGTAAGCAGGTGAGCTTGATGGCAAGAGTTACAGCAAAAAGGCGAATTTAGTTTAGAGCCATCTTTTGCGCAAAAGGTGGAGGATTCAGATTTTATTGCAGGACGTTCAACGCATGCAAATCGTATACAAACGATTGCTGAAATTGATGCAAAATATGGGCGTTTGATTGACCCACATACCGCAGATGGTGTATTTGTTGCGCGTGAGTATCAAGCGCGTCAATCTCAAATAGGAGCGCAGGCTAATAAAATGGTTTGTTTGGAAACGGCGCTACCAGCTAAATTTGCTGAGACGGTGAGAGAGGCGATCGGGCGTGAACCTGAGCGTCCATCGCGTTTTGCAGATATCGAAGCGCAGGAGCGTTTTTGTGAGGTGATGGAGGCAGATGTAGCGCAGTTAAAAAGCTATATTGTAAGTTGTTTAGAATAAAAAGTTGTTGTTTATGCTTGTGCCCCTAAGGCAATATTTGTTTTAGGTTTTTTTATGGAGATAAAAGCAACGATTTAAGAGGCGCAGTATTGTTGCTCAAGATTTAGGAGTTGCTCTTTGGTATTTATTCCGCCAGCAAAACCTTGCAGCTGTCCGTTTTTAGCAATGATGCGATGACAAGGAATAATGATGGCAAGCGGATTGGCAGCAATAGCATTGGCAACAGCACGAATTGCATTGGGGCGCTCAATATTATAGGCAATTTGCTGATAATAACTGGTTTTCCCGTAGTCAATATGGCGTATCTCTTGCCAGACTTGCTGTTGAAAAGCTGTGCCGATAGGGCGTATAGGTAAAATGAATTTATGACGTTTGCCAGTAAAATATTCCTCTAATTGCTGTCTGACATGTTGTAAGAGCAGGGTGTCTTGATTAATGATGCTTTGCTGTGCGCGCTCGCTTAAACGCTTGATAAAGGCATTATGCTTAGGGCGATTGTGCCAATCACATAAACAAAGCTGATAGTTATATTCCCCTAATAGAAGTTCGCCCACAGGGGAGGTATAGGTTTGGGTATAAATAGACATTTTAAAATTAAGATGAGCTGGAGGTTACCAGCTCATCTTTTCTATGGGTTTAATTAGAATTTTTCTCTTGTTGCTGTTTGAGTAGCTCGGCAGCAATTTTATCCACTTCATCTTGATTTGGGCGCTGTGTGGGCATTTGAATTGGAATAACCATATCTGCTTCAAATTTTAACACCTTGATAATCGCCATAAGCATGATGATTAGGATGATGGTGAAAGGTAGCCCTGCAACAATCGCGGCAGATTGTAAGCTTTTGAGTCCGCCGGAAGCCAATAGAGCCAAAGAAATTAAAGCAAGCAATACGCCCCAAAACATTTTGATTTTAAATTTAGGCTGTAACGACCCACCACTGCTCATGCTCGCCAAAATATAGGTGGCGGAATCGGCAGAGGTAATCAAAAATGTTGCAATTAAAATGATAGTTGCTGTTGAGGTGATTAGCGGTATAGGTAAAGCATGCAAAAATGCATACATCGCTTGGGTATTATCTTGAGCAACAATTTGTGCGATTTGTCCACTTTCATATAAATCCATGAAGATGGCGCTGCCGCCAAAAGCTGCAATCCAAATAAAGGAAATCATTGGCGGGACAATCAATACGCCTATAACAAACTCTCTAATAGTACGCCCGCGCGAGATACGTGCGATGAAAGCGCCAATAAAAGGACTCCAAGAAATAACCCATGCCCAATAAAATACGGTCCATTTTTCAACCCAGTTTTGTTTGATTTGGTATGGGTCTAGACGTAGGCTGTATTCGATAAAGTGGCTGAGGTAGTCTCCAATGCCTGTTACAAATGCTTTGAAGATAACTGTGGTTGGTCCAAGAATAACGACAAAAACGGTTAATCCAAAGGCGATAAAGATATTTAGATTAGATAGAAATTTGACGCCACGATGCAAGCCAGTGGTTGCAGAAATCATAAAAATAATAGCCAGCACAATGGTGATGATGATTTCAACCAAAGTATTTTTAGGGAGTCCAAACACTTGTGATAAACCACCATTAATTTGCAAAACGCCTAATCCTAGTGAAATGGCAATTCCGACAACTGTGGCGAAAATAGCTAAAATATCAATAAAATATCTTTTTTTACCGCCATAGTCTTTACCAAAAACAGATTCGAGCGAAGTGGATATCAAGCCATCTTGTTTCATGCGAAATTGAAACAGACCGATAATTAAACCTGCAATGGCAAAAATTGACCACTGGGAAACGCCCCAATGGAAAAAGGTATAGCCCATAGCAAGACGCGCGCTTTCTATAGATTGAGGCTCAATGCCAACCATGGGTGGGTTTAGATAATGGGTCATTGGTTCAGCGACGCCCCAAAAAACAATCCCCACGCCAAGACCTCCTGAAAATAACATGCCAATCCATGAGATGGTGTCAAATTCTGGTTCTTCATCAAAGCGCCCGAGTTTGAGTTTGCCGTAGCGTGTAAAGATAATCGCAATTAAAAAGACATCAAATACGAATACCGATAGCATAAATACCCAGCCAAATGTGCTTGCAACCCAATCATAAGTGCTGGCAGCAACGTTGCCAAAGGCGGTAGGGAAGAAAAATCCAATAATGGTAAAGGCAATAATCAATGCCGCAGATAAAGTGAGAACGGGGGAAAAAGATTTCATAGTATTGAAGGCATATTGAAAATATGCGCGCTAGTATACCCAAACATTGCCAATCTACAAAGATAGAATTTAGATAAAGCGCTTTTGTTATTTTTCTAACGTAAATACTTGTCTGCAATTGGTATAAAATAGCGCGTTTTTGTGTTGTTGTTTAGTCTAGTAGAGGGTGATATGGCAATTAGACAATGACATCGACCCGCACAATACCCAAATCACGCCGCCGAGCGTGCAAGACATCAAAGCCTTCCGCTGCGCCTCGCTGACCCTCGGCATCATGCTGCTCTCCTGCCGCCTGACCTTGGCAATCATCGCTCTCGCGGCGCAATAAAAAACCATCTGCCACTGACGGTTACTATCAGAACCATCAGTGGCAGATGGGCAAGTTTCTAAAAATTGATTTTGAGATGCCTATTATATAAGCTAGACTTTTAAATTATTTGAAAAAGATGTTACAAAATGAAAATTGCAATTGTACAAAACAGCCTTATTCCTGCTCATCAATATGGCGGTACAGAGCGCGTTATTTGGGGCTTGGGAAAAGCTTTAGTCCAATTAGGACATGAAGTAGTTTTTATCGTCAAACAAGGTTCTCATTGTCCATTCGCACCAATTATTCCCTATGACAGCATTCACGATATCAGTCAAGATTTACCACAAGATATTGACATAGTGCATTTTCATAGCGGTGCAGTCGGTATGGAAAAATTAACTACGCCTTATGTGTTCACATTACACGGCAATATATACAACAATGATGCTAAATTGCAGCGCAACACCATTTTTATATCCCAAAATCATGCGCAACGCTTCGGCGGACAATGCTTTGTTCATAACGGTTTGGATTGGGAAGATTATGACAAACCCGATTTAAAGCAATCACAAAAATTTTTCCATTTTCTTGCAAAAGCTGCATGGAAAGTCAAAAACGTTCGCGGCGCAATTGATTTGGTTAAATCTTTGTCTGATGAAAAATTATATGTACTCGGCGGTTATCGATTTAACCTCAAAATGGGGTTGCGCTTTACCTTTACGCCTAAAGCCCGATTTTTTGGTATGGTCAGTAATGCGGAAAAATCGCGTTATTTACCACAATCTAAAGGCTTGCTATTTCCCGTTTTGTGGCATGAGCCTTTTGGTTTGGCTGTAGTGGAAAGCCTATATTACGGCGCACCTGTTTTTGCTACGCCCTATGGCTCACTACCTGAAATCGTATCTCCTGAAATGGGATTTTTATCTAACAGCCAAAGCGAATTACGCCATGCCATGCAATATTGGGGAGATTTCAATCGGCAACATTGCCATGACTATGCGCGAGAAAAATTCAGCGCCATGCGTATGACAAAAGACTATCTGGAAAAATATGAACGCGTATTAAGCGGCGAATGTTTAAACGCAGTACCTCCACGCGGCTCGGAAAATAAAAGAACATTATTAGATTGGCTGCCCTAAAACTTCAGACCATTCATAAACAGCTGAATTAGACTAATGATTTTTCTCCAAATCAAAAATCTCTGCCGCCAATTGCCATTTACCAGCCACACCATCAAAGCGCTGTTGATAGGTATCCATTAATTCTTCCCATGCTTGAACATCAGGATTATGCTCCGCCATTTGATGTAAACGCTCCCAAGTAAACGCCGGTTTCGCTGTGACAAGCATCACCAAACGATTTTGAAAGCGGTGAATGCTCATGCTTTCAATGCCTGCACTGCGTAAATGGGCATATACTTGTGCCCAAATTTTTTGATGATAATGCTCATATTCGGCGATTAATTGCGGATCGTTTTTTAAATCTAGTAATAAGACAAATTCTTGCATAGCTGTTTCCTAACCATAAAAAAAGCACTTTGAGCATTCTCAAAGCGCTTAGCACATTAATCCTGCGGTTTGCCTGAAGCAATACGCGAAATAATCAATGCAAATAAGATAAATGTTCCCGTAATAAACTCAATCACCGTGCCTGAGACTTGCAATGATCGCAATAATTGGTCGATAAATTTAAGCAGTAAAATGCCTGTGACTGCGCCAAAGATTGAGCCTCGACCGCCGTTTAAAGAAATGCCGCCGATCACACATGCGGCAAAGACCGTGAAAATGTAGCCCGATCCTTGCGACTGCCCTACGGAAGCATATTGCGAGGTGTACAGTACGCCTGCCAATGCCGCCATGAGACTGGCGGCAATGAGTACGCCCATAATCACTTTTTCACTTTGAATGCCGGCGGCTTTTGCTGCCGGCGCATTGCCGCCGACGGCATAGAGTGCGCGACCGTGGCGCGTGAACTGCATAAACAAAATCAATACCACCGCCAAGCTCACAAATACCCAAAACGACAGCGACATGCCTAAAAAGCTAAAATGCGCCAAGCCTGCGATCGATTTGGGCAATTGGTATAAGCTTGCACCGCCAGTTAAGAAGGTTTGCAGACCACGTAAAGCGGTGAGCATACCCAATGTGACGATAAAGCCGTTCAGGCGGAATTTGACAATCATCACAGCATTAATCAAGCCCACCGCTGCGCCGACCAATAATACGACCGGCAATGCCAAAAAATCCGGCAAAAAAGCACCGCTTACATTCGGCGCAAAGCCAATGCCGGCAACCGCCCAAACGGCAATCGCCGGCGCCAGTCCAAAGGTCGATTCCAGCGATAAATCCATACGCCCGATGATAATCACCATCGCCTGCGCCAATACTAAAATGCCGATTTGCGTGGCTTGTTCAATGGGAATTTTCAAAATGCCCCATGTCAGAAAATTATCCGTGGTCAAATGCCCAATCAGCAAAATCAGCAAAATGGGCGGAACTAAGACAAAATCGCGCAAACTGCTCCAACGAAATCCGCTTGATGGACTGCTTTGATTCGGGGTTGTGGTACTCATACATTTTCCTCTATATGTGTTGTGCTTGTTCTTGCGCCGCCTGCGGCACAAATTGATAGGGTGCTTCGTCTGCTTCGAGCATGCCTTCCATCGCGGCAATCAGCATATTATCGTTCCAGCCTTGCTTGAATTCGTGCGCCATTTTGCCATGCTGCATTACAATCACACGGTCGCAGCCGCGCACATCGTCTAAATCGTCAGAGACGATAATCACTGCCATCTCGCGCCGCTCCGCTTCCTGCGCCACATAGTCAAGCAGCGTATGTTTGCTTTTAATATCCACACCGGCGGTAGGATTAATCATCACAAGCAGCTGCGGTTCATTTGCCATGGCACGCGCCTGTACGACTTTCTGTTGATTGCCACCACTCAATCCTGCCACTTCCTGCTCAGCGCCATAAGTTTTCACATCAAGGGCTTTAATCCATTGCGAAGCCAAATTGAAGCGTTTTTGGCGGTCAATGATGCCCAATTTAGCACTGGAAAGCTCAGGCAAAATGGTCATGGTGGCATTTTCTTCAATACTCATTTCCGGCACAAAACCGCCGTGATGCCTGTCTTGCGGCACAAAACCAATACCCGCATCAAGCGCGGCACGCACGCTGTCACGCGCGTATGTTTTGCCATTGATATAAATCTCGCCGCCGACCGCACTTTGCAAGCCGACAATAGTCTCCGCTAAGCCTACTTTGCCGCAGCCGCCCAAGCCGACCAAACCGACCATTTCGCGTTTTTTCACTGCAAAATTCAGATTGTTAAAACGGAACCGATGACTTAAATTCGACACTTCCAATACACGCTCATCAGGTAATTCGCGCGGCGTATACACTTTGTCTTCATAACGCTCGCCCGTCATGGCTTCAATCATCTGTTTTTGCGGAAATTCGGCGACCGGTGCCGTCACAATATGCCTTGCATCGCGGTATACGGTCACATCGTGGCAGATGTCATATACTTCGGTTAAATGATGGGAAATAAATAAGAAAGTGACGCCCTGCTCCTGCAATTTGCGCATCCGCTCAAAAAGACGCGTAATGGCTTTGCCTTCGAGCATGGCGGTGGGTTCGTCCAAAATGATAAAACGCGCGCCATAAGAGAGAGAACGCGCGATTTCTACCAATTGCCGGTTTTCCACATCCAAGAGTCCTGCCTCCAAATGCACATCAACAGAAATATCCCAAGCATCAAGAATTTTTTGCGCTTCACGATTTACTTCACGCCAAGAAATCAGGCGTTTGCCCAAGTCTTGCCGATTAATGAGCAGATTCTCCGCTACCGTCAGATTAGGGAAAATGGTCGGTTTTTGATAGACACAAGCCACCCGCGATCGCCAAGCATTAACATCATTAAGTGCGGGTGCGGCTTCGCCGCTGAATTTCACCCAACCCTCATCGGGCGCATTCAGCCCCGTCAAAATGGAAACCAAGGTGGATTTGCCGGCTCCGTTGCGCCCGACAAGGGCATGAGTTCTACCGGCATGAACCCTTAATTCTACGCCGTTTAAAGCCGTCGTTTTACCAAAGCGCTTGACCACCCCCTGCACTTCAACTAAAGGCACTGCGGCAGTTTGAGAGTTTTCCGTTGTCATATCGCTTCCTTTGTTATTGATTCAAAAAAGCGCTTTGCGTGAAAAGCACAAAGCGCTTGAACTTTAGGTCTTAGTTATTACCCCACAGCGATTTATCATCAAACTTCACCGTCTGCAATTCGCCCAAGGTCGCGCCATCTGCGGTCACCACAGGCGCGGCGATTTGGTCTTCCAACAAACCTTCGCGCGGCTGCACGATATTGGAGCCGTGCTCGGTGGGACCTACTTGGAAGGTTTTGCCTTCAGCGGCGGCTTTGGCATAGAAAATCGCCCAATGCGCATAACCATCGGCAGGTTGGGAAATGGTGGCATCAATATCGCCGCGCGCAATCGCCTCCAGCTCCGATTTAATGCCGTCATTGGAAACAATCACAATATGCCCTGCCTGCCCTGCGGGTACGAGTTTGTTTTGCTGACGCAAAAATGCCAAAGTCGGCTGCAAATACACACCGCCCGCCTGCATATAAATGCCATTGACCTCGCCGCCTGCTAAAGCGGTTTGCAAACCTGCAATCGCAGGTTCGGCTTTCCAATCGGTCGGCACTTCAATCACTTTCATCTGCGGATATTTTTCTTTCATGCACGCGGCGAAGGCTTCGGAGCGGTCGCGCCCGTTGATGGAATTGAGCGCACCTTGAAACTCAACCACCGTGCCTTTACCACCTAATTTTTCACCCAAGACAATGCAGGCATTGCTGCCATAGGCTTTATTATCGGCGCGCACGACCATATACACTTTGCCCGCATCAGGACGGGTATCTACCGTCACCACCGGCACGCCTTTTTGCTCGGCGCTGTTCAAAGCACTGATGGTGGCGGCGGTATCTTGCGGCGCCAGCACAATCGCATTCACATTGGATTGCAACATCTGCTGGGTATTGGCAATCATTTTTTGCGCATCATTGTTGGACGACGTATTAAACAATTTTACGCCCAATTCCTGTCCTTTTTGCGGCACATAATGTGCAAACGCCGTCCAGAAATCGGTATCGTTGCGCGGTTGGTCCAAGCCGATAGTGACCTCAGCCTGTGCCAAGCCGGCGACTAATGCCAATGCAAGAGCGGATTTTTTCATGATTATTCTCCTCTATTGTGGTTGAAATTACGTTAATGAGCGATCGAGATGGGTATAACCGCCATCAACAAAAATCTGCTGCCCTGTGGTATGCGCTGCACGGCTAGAGAGTAAAAACACCGTCATTGCCGCAATCTCCTCAGGCGTGGTCATGCGTTTTTCCAGTGGGATTTTCGAGATAATGCTGTCTAACTTTTCTTGGGCATTCTCAAAGCTATCAATCCAGCGCCGATAAAGCGGCGTCATCACCTCGGCCGGCACCACCATATTCACCCGAATGCCGTCATCTAACAACGCCGCCGCCCATTCGCGCGTAAGCGCCGCGCGTGCGCCGTTGGCGGCACAGTAACCGCTGGTTTGCCCCTGCCCTGTCCATGCCGTTTTTGAGCCGATATTGACCACCGCGCCCTTGCTGGCACGCAAATGTGGCAAAGCGTGGTGCATCATGGCGAAATAATGGGTCAAATTTTTCTCCAATGAGGCGCGAAAGTCAGCCACCGAATGCTCAAGACTCACGTTATCATTCACCCCTGCATTATTGACCAAACCGTCCAACCGCCCAAAGTGTTTAATACTTTTCGCAACCGCCCCTGCGCAGGCCTCATCATCGGATAACTCGGTAACAACATGAATGAAATGATTGCCAAAGCGCTTGGCAACGTCCTCATGAATCGCCGAACGCGCCACCACCGCCACTTTCGCGCCCTCATCAATCAAGGTTTGCGTAATCGCGCCGCCAATGCCGGCGCCGCCGCCCGTGACAATAAAAACCTTATCTTTTAAAAACAAATCCATCGCTAATCTCCCAGTCCGCCAATGCCATACCACCGTGCCGCCGTTTCTCCGTTCAAAGCGTTTTGCTCTGCAAGACTCAAGCCTGCCAAAGCGCTATGCCAAAATTCAAGCACCTCGCCGCGCCCATGGCTTAACAAACACACAGGGTCATCACTGCCCAACATACAACGCGCCGCGCCAAACAATGTCAAAGCGCTTTCAACGTAAGGCTTGACCGTCTCCCAAGTCGAACCCGCACCCGCCTCTAGCAACAAACCCGAAATCTTCACGCCCACATGCGGCATTTGCGCCAATTCTTGCATCTGCCGATACCAAGCAGGGAAATCTTGGCGTAAATCTTGGCGTCCATTTGGAAACTGAGGTTTGCCAAGATGATCAAGCACCAAAAGCGCTTGGTCATGGCGCGCACAAAATGCCACCGCCGCCGCCAAATCCGCCTGTTTGACCAACACGTCATAAACAAAACCGCGCTGCTGAAGCGCACGCAGACCGCGATTAAAATCCGCCCGCGCCCAAAACGCGCTAGGATTGGCTTCATCTTGCACCAAATGGCGAAAACCGCGTATTAACGGCTGGGCGCGGTAAACGTCCAAACGCTCGCCCACCGCCGCCGCGCACAAATCCACCCAACCGACAATGCCCATAATCGGCGCCGTCTGCACGATGCTATCGCGCGCCAAACTTTGTTGCACTAAGGTCAGCAAAAAATCGTTCTCACGCTCACTAGAACGCGCTTGCACCGCAATCACGCCGTCCAACGCAAGCGCTTTATCCAGCTCGGCAGCGTCTTCAGGTAAAAAATCACGCTTAAACGCCGCCAAAGCATCCGTAATCCAGCTGTATTCTTGCGCGTTATAACGCCAATAATGGCGATGGGCATCGAGTTTCATCTTTCTACCTATAAAGTAAAGTAGGCAACCACATCGAAATTTCAGGAATAAAAGTTACCAATAATAAGCAAATAAATAATGGAATTAAAAATGGCGAAGTACCACGAACACAGCGTTCAAAGCTAACATTAGAAACTCGAGATAATACATACAAAACCATACCTACAGGAGGCGTCAACAGACCAATCATTAAATTTAATACCATGACCACACCTAAATGTACAGGGTCAATGCCGACACCAATCGCCATCGGTAACAAAACAGGCACTAAAATTGTAATAGCCGCTATGGTTTCCATAAAACAGCCTACAACTAACAGAACTAGATTAATAGTAATTAAAACAGCAATTTTACTATCTGCCCAACTACCCATAAACGTTAATAATTTTTGAGTTACTTGATTGCTTGCCATAACCCAAGCCAACAAAGAAGCCGCAGAAACAATGAACATAATAATAGCAGTAGTTTCAATCGTTTCCATGCTAACTTTTAATAACTGCTTCCATGTTAAAGAGCGATAAACTATCAATCCTAAAAATAGTGAATAAACTACCGCAACTACAGCTGCTTCCGTTGGCGTAAAGACACCCGAAACAATACCGCCAGCAATTAATAATGGTGTTAATAATGACAAAAAAGCTTTTGCAAATGTATCACGCAATACAGGTATAGAAAAAACGGCATCACTTTTATAACCTTTTCTTCGTGAAATAAAATAAATCATCAGCATTAAAGTTAACGCCATCAATAGACCTGGTAATAACCCTGCTGCAAATAATTGTCCAATCGAAGCAGAGGCCATTACGCCATAAACAATGATTGGTAAACTGGGTGGAATAATCGGTCCAATCGTGGAAGATGCGGCGGTAATTCCAACAGAAAACTCTTCATCATATCCTGCATCTTTCATCGCTTTAATCTCAATCATGCCTAAACCTCCGGCATCCGCAACTGCCGCGCCAGACATTCCTGCAAATACAATACTAGCACCCACATTCACATGTGCCAAACCGCCACGCATCCACCCCATTAAAGCTTTAGCAAAATTAAAAATTCGTTCGGTAATACCTGCATTATTCATTAAGCTACCAGCAAAAATAAAGAAAGGAATGGAGAGTAAAGTGAAACTATCAATACCATTTATCATGCGATGTGCTACTGCAATATTTGGTACTTTTCCTGACACCAAAATAAATATTAAACAAGCGCCTGCTATACTGATTGCTACAGGAACACCAATAATCAACAAACAAAAAAGTAGTACAAATAGCATAGCTATATAATACTTTGAAAGTGCCAAATAAACACACAAAGCGATCGTAATAAACAAAACACTAAACAACACTTTATTTATTTTATTACCTTTAACTAAAGTCATGCTTAATCTCCTAAACACGATAAGATAAGATATTTTTTAATAAATTTTGTACTGCTCGAAAAATCATCAAAATGAATGCTGCAAACACGAAATAATAAATTACTTTTTTCGGAACATCAATCGATACCATCATACCCATCGTACGTTTGGCTAACTGCCAAGTAATCCAAGCTAACATAGCATAAAAAGCAATATTCATTACTTCAATAACATACTTAATAATATGAACGGTTTTTTGTGGCAGATAAGTATAAAAAAATTCCACCATAATATGTGAACCTTTTCTTACCGCCATTACACTACCTAAAAAAGCGATCATAATAAGTAAATAACGAGCAATCTCCTCCGTCCATGTGGTTGAATTACCAATCACATAACGTGTAAAAAATTGAATAAACACCACTACAATCAAAGCCCAAAAAATAATAAAAGTAAAATAATCCTCTATTCTATAATCAGAATATTTAACCTCTTCTGACAAAAACGCTGATTCGAAATCAATTAAAACTTCATTATTCCGATTCGGCGACTCTGTATTTTTTTGCACTTCAATCATGTGATCATCCTATTTAAATAAATATCAACGTCCTATTTTTTGAACTCTTTCATAAGCATCAATATTCCAACCTTTTAACTTATCTTTTTTATAATTGACTACCAAATCACGAAACATAGTTGTATCAACCTCATTAATCACTTTTCCTTTTTCTTTAAAAAAAGCCAAAAGCTCATCTTCCCCTTTCAATGTTTCAGCCGTATTATTATTCGCCGTCTCATAAAAAACATCTTGAAAAATTTTCTTATCTTCATCAGATAGTCTTTCCCACAATCCACCGCTAGCAATTGTGGCTAAAGAATCTATAATATGGCCTGTTAAGCTAATATGACTTTGCACTTCATAAAAACCTTTAGCTTTAATAGTAGTTAAAGGATTCTCCTGTGCATCTACTACGCCTTGTTGCAAAGCCAAATAAACTTCATCAAAAGCAAGTGGTGTTGGATTCGCACCTACTGCTTCAGGAAAAATCATATAGAGCTTAGCGTTAGGAATTCTAATACGTAAATTCCTCATATCCTCCGGATTAATAATTGCTTTATTCGCAGTAACATGGCGTGTACCATAATAATTCAGTGCCAATACCACATTCCCTGTTTCTTTTTGAAAACCGCTAGATAATTCTTTAAAGTAATCACTTTCTGTAAAGGATTTCCAATGATTAAAATCACGGAACATATAAGACTCGCCAACCACATTTAAAGGCTTATATAGGCGTCCTAAAAATCCAGCCCCTGTATAAATAATATCGACCGTTCCTAATTGCAAACCTTCATTTAAATCTGCTTCTTTTCCTAATGTAGAGGCTGGAAATACTTTAATGCTATAACGACCTTCGGTTCTTTTTTCAATTTCCTGAGCTGCCCATTCTGCCCATTTATGAAATGGTTCCGAAGTTTCATAAACGTGCGCAAATTTTAATTCTTCAGCCTGAACAACATTAATTGCCATGGCTATAGCTGCATATAAGGTTAAACCAAGTTTTTTCATGATATTTTCCTCTCTATCAAATTAATTATCAGGATATTTTTTCAAATCTTTTTGAATACTGTCCGTGCAAACTCTCCGCTTTCATCTCAATTGAAAAACCTGCCAATTTCGGCGGCATATAAGCGGCGTTTTCAATCAGGCATGGCTCGATAAAATGCTCATGCAAATGGTCAACGTATTCGGTGACGCGCCCTGATTTATTGCCCGAGAAGCAGAGGTAATCAATCATAGAAAGATGTTGCACATATTCACACAACCCGACTCCGCCTGCGTGCGGACAGACTTTCAACCCATATTTCGCCGCCATTAACAGCACTGCCAAGACTTCATTCAAGCCACCAATGCGACAAGCATCAATCTGCACAATGTCAATCGCCTCGCGCATGATGAATTGTTTGAACAAAATGCGGTTTTGGCACATCTCGCCCGTTGCCACTTGAATCGGCGCGACAGCTTGACGAATTGCCCGATGCGCCTCCACATCATCGGGGCTGGTCGGCTCTTCAATGAACCAAGGTTTGGCAAATGCCAATTCCTTCACCCAATCAATGGCTTGCTGACGTTCCCAAATTTGGTTAGCATCAATCATCAAATGGCGCTGTTCGCCCAAAACTTCTCGCGCAATGCGCACGCGGCGTTTATCGTCTTCCAAATCGCGCCCGACTTTGAGCTTCACATAATTAAAGCCTGCATCAATGGCTTCTTGGCACAAACGGCGGAGTTTGTCATCGGGATAGCCCAGCCAACCTGCGGACGTGGTGTAGCAGGGATAGCCTTCTTCGAGCAAAGTGGCGCGGCGTTCGGCTTTGCCGTTGTCACGCTGTTTGAGCAATGAAAGCGCTTCATCAGGCGTGATACAATCGCTTAAGTATCGAAAATCAATGCAATTAACCAATTCTTCCGCGCTCATATCAGAAACCAGCTGCCAGACGGGTTTGCCTGCTTCTTTGCCGTACCAATCCCAAAGCGCATTGACCACAGCCCCTGTTGCCAAGTGCATGGCGCCTTTGTCGGGGCCAATCCAACGCAATTGGCTGTCTGAGGTTAATTTGCGCCACACCGCCGCAGGACTTTGTTTGAATTCCTCTAAGCTCAAACCCACTACCAAATGGCGCATCGCTAAAATCGCGGCGCAGCAAATATCGTTACCGCGTCCAATGGTGAAGGTTAAGCCATGCCCATGATGCTGACCGTCGGTTTTTAAAATGACGTACGCGGCGGAATAATCGGGATCTGGGTTCATGGCATCAGAGCCATCTAAGTGTTGCGAGGTGGGGAAGCGAATATCAAATACTTCCAAATCAATAATTGTGCTCATAATTTTTCCTCAAAAATGTCCAAAGCGCTTTGCTCTGCCTTTAGACGGCGGCAGGGTCATTGACCACTTTCTGGCGTTGCTCGCCCAAGCCTTCAATACCCAATCGGATGGTTTGTCCTGCGCGTAAATACACAGGCGGTTTTTGCCCCAAGCCCACTCCCGGCGGCGTGCCTGTTGAAATCACATCGCCTGAGTTTAGGGTCATGAATTGGCTTAAATAATGAATTAAATAGGGCACTTTAAAAATCATGGTGTTGGTGTTACCGTTTTGATAAGTAACGCCATCAACCTCGAGCCACATAGCTAAATTATTAAAATCCTTCACCTCATCTTTGGTCACCAAATAAGGCCCCATCGGACCGAAACGGTCGCAGCCTTTGCCTTTATCCCAAGTACCTTCGCGCTCCAGCTGATATTCGCGTTCGGAAACATCATTAATCACACAAAAACCCGCCACATAATCCAAAGCGCTTTCTTCGCTGATGTATTTACCCGTTTTTCCAATTACAACGCCCAATTCCACTTCCCAATCGGTTTTCTCCGAACCGCGCGGAATCCACACATCATCATTGGGTCCGCAAATGGCGCTTGTCCATTTGTTAAATACCACAGGCTCGGCAGGTACCGTCGCACCTGTTTCGGCAGCATGGTCGGAGTAATTCAAACCAATGCAAATGAATTTACCGACCTTACCCACACAGGCACCCAAACGCGGATTGCCTTCAACAAAGGGCAAAGCGCTTTGATCTAAGCGCTTTAATTCCTCAAGCCGCGCCAAAGTCTGTCCATCAATATCTGCCACAATGGCGGATAAATCGCGCAATTGACCGTTCTCATCAATCAGCCCTGCTTTCTCTTGACCTTCTGCACCATAACGCACTAATTTCATTTTAAAACTCCTTTAATTTGACCAGCCGCCGTCAATAATATGCTGCGCCCCTGTCGTAAATCCCGACTCATCTGAAGCCAAATACACCGCCAGCGCGGCGATTTCAGCGGTTTTAGCAATTCTGCCCATCGGCTGACGCGCCACAAAATCCTTCATCACCTCATCAGCACTGCGCCCTTGTTGTGCGGCTTGCGCGGCAATACGTTCATGCAAAGATGGCGATTCCACTGTACCGGGGCAAATCACATTCACCCGAATACCCTGTGTCACATAATCTGCCGCCAAGGCTTTGGTCAGACCAATTACAGCTGCCTTAGTCGTACTGTAGGCCAAACGATTGACCACCCCTTTCACACTCGATGCTGCCGAAGCCATGTTAATAATCGAAGCACCACCATTTTTGAGCATATGCGGCAATAAGCCTTGGATTAAATGAAATTGCGACATCACATTAATCTGCCATGAGCGGTTCATATCTTCCGCACTCGCCTGCAAAACATCGCCTGCAGCCACCCAGCCCGCGCAGTTAAATAAGACATTAGTCTGCGGATATTGCTGGCAAAATGCTTGAATGGCGGCGACATTGGTCACATCTAAGAAAGCGCTTTGAATGCGCCCTGTGCTATCTTCAGCAACCAAACTTTCCAAGGCGTTTTGGTTAATATCAGTGGCAATCACTGTTGCTCCTTCACGCGCGAAAGCTAAGGCTGTTTCGCGACCAATCCCTTGTCCTGCAGCGGTGATAAGGGCAAATTTATTTTCAAGACGCATCATTTACCTCTGCTGATATTTGATGAGGCTTAATATAAACAAAAAATTTGGTCTGTACAATATTTTTTTATCAGACCAATATCTCAAGATATAATGCAGGCGGTCAAACCAAAGGTAGCACTATGCGTCTCTATAAAAATATTGCTCGGCAACTCAAGGAAAACATTAGACAAGGCATCTATCCTGTAGGCAGTGCCCTGCCGCCTGAACGTGAATTGGCCAAGCAACTCAACGTTAGCCGTACATCCATTCGAGAAGCCATCATTGCCTTAGAAATACAAGGTTGGGTGCAAGTCAAACTCGGAAGCGGCATTTATGTGCAAATGGCGGAAGAAGAAAAAATACCGCATATACAAACGGCTACCGACCCAGACATCGCCCCCTATCTGAATGAAGAAGAAGAGATTTCACCCTTTTCTTTATTACATGCAAGATTATTGATTGAGCCCGAAGCCGCTGCTTTGGCGGCAGAAAATATGAGCGAGCAGGATTTAAGCCAAATCCAAGATGCTTATTTACTGAATGTGCGTGATAATTTTGACGGTTCGACTATCCACATTGGCGACCGCTTATTCCACATACGCATCGCCGAAGCCTCTGGAAACGATGCCTATGCGGCTATTTTGCGAATATTTTTAGGGCATGGCTATGGTGCGATGTTTTCACGTTTGCAGCATTTTTTCACACCGCAAGATATGCCGCTGCGTTCCCAAGCAGAACATTTGGCTATTTTAATCGCACTGCAAAAGCGCAATCCAAACGAAGCGCGAGAAGCCATGCGCCTGCATATTCAAAACGTCATCGACACTTTTTTATTTAATCAAAAGCGTTTTCAAAAGGATGAAGAAAACAGCTAATCAAATAATCGCTATAGCCGGAGAAGTGAACAACTATACAAGGCACCGACCGTACAGAGCACAAAGTCAAACAAACCGCCCCCGATACTTTTTCAATTCCCCGGCTATATCACTCACATCAAACGCTGCAATCCCATTTCCCAAAAAGCTTCTTCCATGCGTGTTGCCGTTTTAAACACCGTAAGCAGAGATTGCTGCTGCGCCGCTGTGATATCCGCAGCCAGTTTGTCCAGATGCCGTTTGGCATAATCCACCGCTTCCCGGTATTCGGCACTTGCATACATTTCAATCCACGGACGATAAGGATTATTCTCTAAGACAGTGAAAGGTTGCGCCAATATCCAGTCGACCGACTCCGCATAACCAATCAAACAGGGCAGCAAAGCAACATGCAAACTCAGCAAATCGCCGCTTGCGCCGCAATCCAGTACGTAACGCGTATATGCCACGCAGGCACTGGCTTCCGGTTCTTGATGCAGCTGCTCTTCGCTAATACCCCATTGTCTGCAATATTCGATATGCAAGGAAATTTCCGTATCCAACATGGCATTGATACCTGCTTGCGCATAGCGCATATCCTCAATACGACGGCTTTTGTAAATTGCCAATCCCCATGCACGGGTAAAGTGCCGCAGAAATAAATAATCCTGTTTCAAATAATGTTGAAAGCTTTCTTCGGCAAGCGTCCCCTGCGCCAATTGCCGTAAAAATTCATGTTGGGTATAGGCTTGCCATTCTTGCTGGGCTTGTGTTTTTAACTGTTCGAAAAAAGACATGATTTCCTCTCTGTGCGGTAAAAAGATGTAAAAAATCGGTATGTACAAATTCTGCGGCTGCGAGTTTGAATATACGATAACAGCCTCCGCTATCGCTCGATAACGGAGACTGGGTTTTGAGAGAATTAGAATTTTGCACGCAGCAAGTTTTCTAATTTTTCTTGGTCGGCGGCGAATTTACGGATACCTTCGGCAAGTTTTTCCACTGCCATTGCATCGCTATTGTGCTGCCACAGGAATTCCGCTTCCGTTAAAGCTGCGGGTTTTTCCTGATAGGCGCCTTTGTCTTCCAATTGGCGCGGCAGGGTTTCTTCGCTGGCTTGTAATTCTGCCAAGAGGGGCGGGGCAATGGTCAGGCGGTCGCAGCCGGCAATGGCGGTGATTTCGCCGCGGTTGCGGAAGCTGGCGCCCATGACGATGGTTTTGTAGCCATGCGCTTTGTAGTAATCATAAATGCTTTTGACGGATAAGACGCCGGGATCTTCTTCCGCGCTGTATTCTTTGCCGGTATTGGCTTTGTACCAATCCAAAATGCGCCCGACAAAAGGCGAGATGAGATAAACGCCGGCTTCCGCACAGGCACGCGCTTGGGCTTGCGAGAATAATAGAGTGAGATTGCAGTTAATGCCTTCTTTTTCTAAGATTTCTGCCGCGCGAATACCCTGCCATGTGGAGGCGATTTTAATCAAAATACGCTCATTGCTGATGCCGGCTTGATTGTATAAACGGATTAATTGGCGCGCTTTGGCAGCGGTTTTGTCGCTGTCATAAGAAAGACGGGCATCCACTTCGGTAGAAACGCGCCCTGGTACGATTTTAAGAATTTCCAAACCGATATTGACCGCCAATTTGTCTTGCGCATGGGCTAATTGTTCTTCAAAGTCATTGCTTTGACTTTTGCCGTAGGCGACGGCTTCGTCGATCAGCGCGGCGTACTGCGGCAGTGCGGCAGCGCTTAAAATCAGCGAGGGATTGGTAGTCGCATCTTGCGGCTGGTATTGCTTAATCGCTTCGATGTCGCCGGTATCGGCAACCACGACGGTCATTTGTTTCAGGGCTTCGAGTTGGTTCATACGTTCTCCTAAATATGATACTGCGCGCAAATGCGGCGCAAATCGTCAATCTGATTGGCGGCGAGTAAATCCGCAATCAGGGCTTCATTATCCAGCATTTCTGCAAGAGCAGCCATGTTTTCCAAATGGCTGTTGGAATCTTGTGCGGCAAGCGTGAAAAACAGTCTGGCGTCTTTGCTGCGGTCATCGGCATCAAAAATGACAGGTCGCTCGACTTTCATAAAACTTACCACGCTGCGTGCAACCGTTTCCGCATTGCCTTGGGCATGCGGCATGGCGATATCGGGGGCAATCACGATATAGGCGCCGTGCTTTTCAACGCTGTCGATGATGGCTTGCACATAGGCGGGCTGAATACTGCCGTCGGCCAACAATACGCTGCAGGCATGATGGACAGCGCTCCGCCAATCGGCAAATTGCTCGGCAAAGATGACGCGTTGTTTGGAAATCATGTCGCTCAATAGCATGGAAACCTCTTAGTTCAGAATATATGACTGATTAAAATACCTTATCGATATGCCGATACTGCTGATGTTATAGTCTCTTAACTTCAAAATGAGATTATTCTAAGCGCTTCTCCTGACAAAATGTGTATCTCTAAGTCTCATTTTGAAGTTAAGGTACTATATCAGATAACAGAAAATATAAATTTTAGCTTAATTTTTTGCTTGAGAGAAAAATATAGTCTCTTCAGATTAAAATGATACGCCTTAAAACAACATATTGAAATATTTTTCAATATGTTGAAAATTTTTATTGTCTCATTTTAATCTGAAGAAACTATAGTCAATTCATGACAAATACGAACATTATATTTTTAACCTTAGCTTAGGCGTTTATGCCAGAAAGCACTCGCATGACAAATTGTGTTGGATATAAATATCTAAACTACTAATTTATAAGGAAGTAGGTCGGATTCTTGAATCCGACAAATTTATATTTTGGTGGTGTTTCAAAAAGTATGCTGAAGCGAAATAATAGGAAATGACAGTCAGGACAGATGTTATATTTGAGGTTATGAATATACAAATAGAACTGACCTGTCCCGCCTGCCACAGTACCAGTGTAAAGAAGAATGGCAAAAAAGTCTATGGCAAACAAAACTACCAATGCAAAGACTGTCGAAGGCAATTCATAGGCGATCATGCACTAACCTATAATGGTTGTCACTCGATGATAGACCATCGTATCAGGCACATGTTAGCCAGAGGCGTTGGTATTCGAGATACGGCTGAGCTACAAGGTATCAGTGCAGGTAAAGTATTAACTACTCTAGTCAATTCAGAATACAAGCTGACACCACAGAAAACATATTACAAAAGCCTTGAAGTTGATGAGTTTTGGACGTTTGTCGGTAGCAAGAAAAACAAGCAATGGCTCATTTACGCTTATGACAGACAAACAGGTGAAATCGTAGCGTATGTGTGGGGTAGAAGAAATCTACAGACTGCCAATCAGCTTAGAAAACGCTTGATTGAACTGGGTATTAAATACGGCAAGATAGCCAGCGATAACTGGGATAGCTTTGTTACTGCCTTTGAGGATGATGAACAATCCATTGGTAAGCAATATACGGTAGGTATTGAAGGTAATAATTCCCGTTTACGACACCGTATCAGGCGAGCATTTAGAAAGACGTGTTGTTTTTCTAAATGCTTGACAAATCACTTCAAGGCGTTTGAGCTGGTCTTCTTCTATGTCAATTATGGACATGTCTAGGTCAGCATACTTTTTGAAACACCACCTATATTTTAAGTAATGTCGGATACAAGTATCCGACCTACCCGATTGAAAAAAATGATTAATTTTGCCATGAATTGACTATATATATACTTGATAAATAATCCATAAGTACTTATTTGATTTTCATAGATTATCTTTAAACAGCTAGATTTCTGTATAGCAAAGCGTATTTTACGCTAACGTCCGCGTTTTTTGCTCGGCAGGCTTTGCAGCGGCGCTTCGTAGAGTCCGTATTCCAACATTTTCTTTTTCAAGGTGTTGCGCGTGATGCCCAGCCATAGCGCGGCATGGCTTTGGTTGTTTTGATTGTAATACAGGGCTTGCTGAATGAGGAGGCGTTCGCATTCGCCGATGATGAGGGCGTGCAGGTTTTCCGCGCGTTCCTCGCCTTCAAGGGTGGCTAAATATTGGCGGACGCTATCGGAAATCGCTTGCTCAAGGGAAGAGGACATAAACATCTCGGCTCAAATCGGCGGACTATCTTACTCCAAAGCTCCGTCTTTTTCATAGCTTCGCTTAGCACTTTATGCCCAAGGTTTAAGCCGCGATTTTTCACATTCGGGCATGATGATACAAAGTTGCGACTATCCCCCCCCCGCTCAAGTCCTCATCATATTTTGCCTAGAGGGCTGTAAAAAAAACAGATAAAAAACAAGTAAGATAACCCATGCCGCTCTGCCTTTCAGGTATAATGCGGCGCTTTTCTTGATAACGATAATTTTGGAGCGACCGCATTTATGGCGCAAATATTGGTCTTAAACGGCCCGAATTTAAACCTGCTCGGCACGCGAGAGCCGCAGCACTACGGCAGCGTAACGCTTGCCGACATTGAAAAACGCTTGGACGAATTAGCAGAAGCCTTTGAGCACGACATCGAATTTTTTCAACACAATCACGAAGGCACGCTGATTGATTTGATTCACGAAGCGGGACGGCATGAAGTCGATTTCATTATTTTCAATCCCGCCGCTTTCACGCATACCAGCGTCGCCCTGCGCGATGCGCTCAAAGCCGTCGATATTCCTTTTATTGAAGTGCACCTTTCCAATATTCATCGCCGTGAAGCATTCCGCCGGCACAGCTATTTCAGCGATATTGCCGTCGGAACGATTAGCGGTCTCGGCGCGACGGGCTATGAATTGGCCTTCATCGCCGCTCACCAACATCTCACACAGTCTGCCGAATAGGAGGCATCATGGATATCCGTAAAATTAAAAAACTGATCGAAATGCTAGAGGCTTCGGACGTTGCCGAAATCAAAATCACCGAGGGTGAAGAAAGCGTGCGCATTAGCCGTTACGTCAATCAAATGCAAAGCATGCCCGTGCAATATGCCGCCGCGCCGCAAATCATCGCCGCCGGCACGCAGGCTGCCGCCGTCAGCACGCCAAGCATCGCCGCTGAAGACAGCAAAGCCGCGCCTGCTATGACAGGCAAAGCCATCCGTTCGCCGATGGTCGGCACTTTCTATGCCTCGCCCTCTCCCGATGCCGATGTATTCGTCAAAGTCGGACAAACGGTTAAAGCCGGCGATACCGTCTGCATTATCGAAGCCATGAAGATGTTTAACCGCATCGAAGCGGAATTTTCAGGCAAAATCAAAGAAATCTTGGTGGAAAACGGTCAACCCGTAGAATACGACCAGCCGCTATTCATTGTTGAATAAGGAGGCGCAGATGTTTAACAAAGTCTTGATCGCAAACCGCGGCGAGATTGCGCTGCGCGTACTGCGTGCCTGCCGCGAATTAGGCATTGAAACGGTCGCCGTGCATTCTAAAGCCGATGCCGATTTAAAACACGTGCTGCTTGCCGACGAATCGGTCTGCATCGGTCCTGCCGCCTCATCGGAAAGCTATCTGAATATGGCGAGCATTATCGCCGCTGCTGAAGTGACCAATGCCGAAGCCATTCATCCTGGCTACGGATTCTTATCGGAAAACGCCGATTTTGCCGAACGCGTCGAAGAATCGGGCTTTACCTTTATCGGCCCGAAAGCCGAAACCATTCGTATGATGGGCGACAAAGTCGAAGCGATTAAAGCCATGAAAGCCGCCGGCATTCCCTGTGTGCCGGGTTCGGGCGGGCCTTTGGGCAATGACGCCGCCGAAATCAAACACATCGCCAAAAGCATCGGCTATCCCGTGATTGTGAAAGCGGCGGGCGGCGGCGGTGGACGCGGCATGCGCGTGGTGCGCAGCGAAGAAGAAGTCGTGGAAGCGGTCAAGCTGACCAAAGCCGAAGCCAAGCAAGCTTTTGGCAACGACATGGTATATATGGAAAAATTCCTTGAAACCCCGCGCCATATCGAAATCCAAGTCTTGGCGGACAAACACGGCAACGCCATCCATCTGGGCGAGCGCGACTGCTCCCTGCAACGCCGCCATCAAAAAGTCTTGGAAGAAGCGCCGGCACCCGGCATCAGCGCCGAACAGCGCGCCGAAATCGGCAAAATCTGCACCGATGCCTGCAAACGCATCGGCTATGTCGGCGCAGGCACTTTTGAATTTCTCTATGAAAACGGACAATTCTATTTCATCGAAATGAATACGCGCGTGCAAGTCGAACATCCCGTCACGGAAATGATTACCGGCGTGGACATCGTGCGCGAACAATTGCGCATCGCCGCAGGGCTGCCACTCTCCTATCGGCAAGAAGACATCCGCATCAAAAGCCATGCGATTGAATGCCGCATCAATGCCGAAGACCCGCGCAGCTTCATTCCTTCGCCGGGAAAAATCAAAGAATTTCATGCGCCGGGCGGCTTGGGCATCCGCGTAGAATCGCATCTGTACAGCGGCTACAGCGTGCCGCCGCATTATGATTCCATGATCGGCAAAATCATCTCTTGGGGCGAAGACCGCGACACCGCCATCGCGCGCATGCAAGTCGCCCTCTCCGAAACGGTGATTGAAGGCATCAAAACCAATATCCCGCTGCACCAAGATTTGCTCAATGACGACACCGTCAAACAAGGCGGCATGGACATTCATTATTTGGAACACAAACTCGGGCTTGCCTGATTGACTGCCCCTGCTTGCAGGGGCTTTTTACTCATCGTTCTGAAAAAATCTTATATATTTCAACACACAGAGCGACACATAAAGCGTCGCTCTACGTGTTGCCCTGAATTGGAAGAGGTTACACCTCTCCCACAAGATTATCCTCCCTAAAGGGAGGGTTTCAACCAGTAAGGAAATTTTGATGAAAACCGTCATCCGTAAGGGCATATTAGGCGACTATGCCGATGTTTATTATCCCAACGGACAACTCCATTCCCACACCGCGCTCAAAGCCGGCATCGCCCAAGGTTGGTCGGACGGCTACCGCATTGACGGCAGCCGTATGAGCCGCCTGCTCTATCAAGACGGACGCATTATCCGCTGGCAGCGCTTTGACGCATCCGGACAACTCATTGAAGAAGGCAAAGGCGAGCCGATCGCCACACATAAAGGACAATAATGCAAGACCCGCAATGGCTGGAACTCAGCCTTACCGCACACAGCGAAGACGAAGCTTTTTTACTGGAAACCGCTTTAGAACTCAGCGGCGCGCTTGCCGTTACCTATCAAGCGGCAGACGAAGAAGAAATCTTTGAACCGCCGATCGGCAGCACGCCCCTATGGCAAAGCACCAAAGTTACCGGACTTTATGACCTTAATGCCGACCGCCAAGCCGTGCTTGCCGCCCTGCGCAGCAGCTTGGGCGAAGACTATCCCATCGCCGAACACCTCGTGAAAGACAGCGATTGGGTGCGCGCTTGGCTGGATTATTTCCAAGCCATCCGCTTCGGCGAACATTTTTGGGTCGCCGCCACCGAGCATGAAATAGAAGACGATAATGCCATTGTCCTGCGTCTCGACCCCGGTCTAGCCTTCGGCACAGGCACGCACCCCTCCACCGCCATGTGCCTTAATTACCTCGTCAATAAAGCCGAGCTGCAAGGCAAAACCGTCTATGACTACGGCTGCGGCAGCGGCATCTTAGGCATCGCAGCGGCATTGGTGGGCGCAAAAGCCGTCTATCAAACCGACATCGATCCGCAAGCCCTGATTGCCAGCGCCGATAATGCGGAAAAAAACCACGTCGGCGAGAAAATACACCTCTGTGCCAATCCTGCCGACGCACCCGCCGTGGATATATTAATCGCCAACATCCTGCTTGAGCCACTATGCTTGCTGCGCCCGCAATTCCAGCAACATCTGCAAAGCAATACAGTCATGTATTTTGCGGGACTACTGGAACGCCAACAAGCCGACATCGAAACTCGCTACGGCGACGCTTACAGCGTGCGGCGCGTGGACGAGCGCGAAGGTTGGATTTTGCTGGAACTGCGGCAAACCGTCTGATGCGCAATCTTGCTCGCGGCAGCCGACACGCTTTTTGCCGGCTGCCACGCAACTCTACAGCGCCAACGGCTGCGCGGCATGAAAACACCCACCATGCAAAACGTAAACCTCCGCCGCCATTATCCACTCCATCAACACCGATAAACTCATGATCACTCTCGGCAAATTTACCTTTACCGCCCCGCTTGTCGTCCTCGCACCCATGGCAGGCATCAGCGATCTACCCTTTCGCCGTCTCTGCCAGCAGCAAGGCTGCCATTTCACGGTCGCGGAAATGGTCAATGCACGTCCTGAATTGCTCAACAGCGCGCAAAGCCAGACCCGTATGCAATTCGACGACAATTCCGCCTTCCCTAAAATTGTGCAATTGGCAGGCGGCGATCCGTTGTTTATGGCGGAAGCGGCGCAACTCATGCAGGCACGCGGCGCAGACGTTATCGACATCAATATGGGCTGTCCCGCCAAAAAAGTCGGACAGCAAAACGCAGGCTCCGCCTTACTCAGCGATTTACCGATGGTCGAAAAAATCCTTGCTGCCACCGTCAAAGCCGTATCCATACCGGTAACGCTGAAAACGCGCATCGGCTTTGATGCCAATAACATCAATCTGCTTACCGTCGGCGCGATAGCCGCAGACTGCGGTATTGCCGCCATCAGCGTACACGGACGCCACCGCGCGCAACGCTTCAAAGGGCAGGCGCAATATCGGGAAATCGCCGCCCTGAAAGCACAAAACCGCCTGCCGGTTATTGTCAACGGCGACATCGGCAGCAGCGAACAAGCTAGGCAGCTGATTCAAGACTACGGCTTTGACGGCGTAATGATCGGGCGCGCCGCACAAGGCAATCCTTGGCTTTTTGCCGAAATCCGCCGCCAAGTCGATTCCAAATGGCAAGCACCACCCTATCATCCCTACCAAGACATTCAAACGCACATCCGCGACCTGCACCAACTCTATCCTTCACATATCAGCGCACTGATTGCCCGCAAACACCTGCATTGGTACTTCGCCCGTCATCCGCATTATCTTCAGCAACGCGAAGCGATTAACAGCAGCCGCGACCAAGACAGCCAATCGGCGATTATCCGCGCCTTTGAAACATTTGACAGTGCCGGCTGCGAAAAAAGCGCCCGATAATAATTTGCTAATCAAAAAATCGCCCGGGCAATTTAAAACCGAGCAGAATTATTTAGCCGATACGCTGAACAAAAAAATTCTATTTATTCCCATTGCCCCTGAAAAATTAGCCGATGGTTTGCAGCGTTTATTTGATTATATCAATCAAGACAGCAATCCGATTTTGCTGAAAACAGCCGTTAGCCATTTGGAATTTGAAGCTTTACATCCTTTTCAAGACGGTAACGGACGGATTGGCAGAATGCTGATTACCTTGATGCTATGGCAGAACCAGACCATTTCCGAACCGCATTTTTATATCAGCGGATATTTTGAAGAACATAAAAACCGTTATGTAGATTTAATGCGGCAGGTATCGCAGACGGGCGACTGGAATGAGTGGATAATTTTCTTTTTACAGGCGGTAGAAAGCCAGTCGATGCGTAATCTGCACATCTCGGAAAATATCCGCCAGCTTTATGAAGAAATGAAGCAGGTATTCAGCCAAGTTTTAGCCAGCAAACATGCGCTGACAGTATTGAATTTTATCTTCACCTATCCCGTATTTCGCAACAGCAGTTTGGCGGAAAAAACCGATTTGCCGCCGGCAACTGCCAATCGCTTGAGCAAAGCCTTGCATGAAAAGGGATTTTTGACGGTTACCGAAGAAAGTAGCGGTAGAAAATCAACACGTTATTCCTTTGAACATTTGATGAATTTAGTGCGGGTATAAACACCCCCCCATCCGCAGCCGTCTTTTCTGCCGCGCGATGCCAATTTATAGTCTCTTAACTTCAAAATGAGATTATTCTAAGCGCTTCTTCTGACAAAATGTGTATCTCTAAGTCTCATTTTGAAGTTAAGGTACTATATTCTCCAGTTGATACGTCCAAACTCGCCTGTAGAGAACTGCATATAGTCGAAGAATTGAAAAAATATTACGGTGTCGACTCGCCTTGCCGTACGCTCTTGATACTATCTGCGGCTCGCCGCCTTGTACTACTTTTTCACTTCTCCGACTATACCCGATTGAAAAGAAATTAATTTTTCTATGAATTGACTATACAAGCAGTGCTAAGCGGGAGCTATTTTCTTCAGCCTGAAATCTTAACGCTGCCGCTAATCGGACGGACGCAGCAGGTTTGGATTTGCTCTTGCCGCGCTTTGACTTCCGCTTTGCTCAACCAGCCCAGCCAATAGGCAAAGGCGGTTTGCGTGATATCCACGCTGCTATGATTGCCGTAGCTAATGCCGCCCGAGGGACGGGCATTGATTTCCAAAATATGCTGCCTGCCTTGCGCATCGCCTTTGCTTTGCACGCTGACAATACCGTCGCAGCCGATGGCGGCAATGACGGCTTCGACTAAAGGCAAGACGCTTTCGTCGGCGCCGATATGCTGTACGCTGCCTTCTTTGTAGCGGCTAATCGCCAACAGGCTTTCGCCGCGCTCGCACAGTACGTCAATCGAGTATTCGCGCCCTGAAAGATAGGGCATGAGCAGCATGGGGATGGGACGGGTTTGCACCATGAGGCTGTCTTGATAGGCTTGGATGAATTGCGGCAAATGAATTTTTTTCGCTTCCGTATGATAGAGATGGCTAAAGCTGTCCCAAGTCTCATCGCCGCTATCCAGCCGCCAAAAACCTTGCGCAAAAATACCGGAAACGGGTTTTACGCATAGGGCTTGCTGTCCGTGTTGCGCCAGTAGTTCTTGCAATTCTTCTATGTTGTGAAATTCCCAGCCGCCGGCGACCGGAATATGGCGCGCTTGGCAGAAGGCGGCAAAGGCGGCTTTATTGTCCATCAGATGTAGACTGTCTTCATTCTGCGCGCCTGTGAATAGACGAATGCCGGCTTGGGCAAATGCCGCACGCTGTGCTTCATAGGCTTTGCCGTTGCGTCCGCTGAGTAATACGCGCGTTTGATGCCGCCGGGCTTGTTGCAGAACAAAATCGATGCGCTCGGTTTCAGCTTCCGGTTCTTGGTAGGCAATATCCGCCATATCGGTGATTTCAGGGCGATGATGACGGTGCGAGGCGATAATCTTCAGCGCTTGCGGCGCATGGCTTTTCAGTGTTTGCAGACTGGCAAGCATATCGCGTTGGCTGGCTTGTCCTTCGGCAAGCCAAATGCTGAGCGCATGTTGCCTCATTACATTTTTCCGTCCACATCCGGAATGCTGTCTTCTGCTTTTTGATGCTTGAGCACGGCGGGCGGCTCGGCATTTTCAGGCGTTTCGATGCGTTTCTGCTCGGCTTCGATTTCGGCTTCGCTTTTGCGCATTTGTGCCTGTTCGCGCACGATGTGCAGCGGCGGCGCGCTGCCGTCTTTCATTTCGCCCCAGTAAATAGTTTGATGCGGATAAGGCATTTCAATGCCGGCTTTGTCGAAATAGAGTTTGACCAAACGGTTATAGGCGCGTCCGATGACCCATTGTTCGCCCGGCAGGGTTTTGATGCGCACACGAATATTGACTGAGCTTTCCGCTAACTCACTCACGCCCAGAATATTAATCGGCTCCAAGATGCTGCGTTTATGTTCGCCTTTTGCCAGTTCGTCAAAGGCGGCTTTAAGCACTTCGCAGGCATGATCGATGTCTTCATTGTAGGCAATGCCGTAATCATTAACGTGGAAGGAATAGCCGCGCGTGTAATTCGACACGGTGGTCACGCTGGAAAAGGGAATGAGATGATAAACGCCCTGCGAATCGCGCAGGGACACGGAACGGATGGAGATTTTTTCCGCCGTGCCGGAGATATTATTGACCATGATGAAATCGCCGGCGTTCATGGCGTTTTCGATTTGGATAAAGATGCCGGTAATCACGTCTTTAACCAAGGTCTGCGCACCAAAGCCCACCGCCAGACCCAAGACCCCCGCACCGGCAATCAAAGGTCCGATATTGATGCCGATTTGCGATAAGACCATCATCAGGCTAATCGCAAAAAAGAACAAAGCCAAGGCATTGCGCAGCAGCGACAAGAGGGTTTGCTCACGAGCCGAAGGCGCGCCGCGTCCCGTATTCGGGCTGAGGCGGTGTTCGATAAAGGCGGAACAGACAATCCACAGCAGCAGCATGAATAATAAAATCAAGACCACGCCCAGCCATTTGTCCACAAAAACCCGCCCCGCATCAGAGGCCAACCAAGCATCGAAGGCAATCAAATTCCATGCGCCCAATACGCTCAGCACAGCCACCGCAAAGACCACCGTCCGCGCAATCCGCAAAATCAGCGGCACAAAGGCATTTATCTGCCGCTCAATGCCCGGCAAACTGCGCTGAATATGCTGCGGCAAGCGAATGCCGCGCTTCATGTAAATCGTCATTAAATTGGCAATCAAGCCGCAGCCGCCGACAATCAGCAGGGTTTTCAGCGTGCCTTGCAGCACAAAGGGCAGAGATTTTTCCGCACGCAGCAGTGTCACCACCAAAAGCATCACAAAATATGCCACCGCCAACCAATGCCAGAGATAAGCCAAAAGGCGGATTAAGAAAGCCGTAATCGGAAATTCTACTTGCTCGCTTGTTTTGAGCAACTCGGCGCGTACGCTTTTACGCCGCGAAATCACTACCCAGACGCCGTATAAAAACGCGGCAATCGCGATGATGGTAGAAGAAAGTTGGGCGAGATTGTAGCTCAAATGCGCTTCAATCAATGGAATGCCGACCAAATAGCCATAGCCTAGCAAATTCAGCAGGGTTGCAATCCAGTGATACCAAAAACGCACCGTTTGATTCTCCGCCGACAGCAAACGCAGTCCGGCAAAACGGTGCGTAAAGATCACGCGGATGCCGATTTTCAGCAATTCGATAATCACAAAAGCATTCATAAACAAAGCCGCCTGTATCGACAAACGCCCCGTTTCGCCCACCGCATACAAAGCAATCGCATTGCCCGCCGCATAAGTGATTAAGAGCAGCAAACCGTCGCCCAAGATAATCGCACCGATCGCGAGCAATTTGCGCACCAAGAGCTGCGACCATTCGCTGCGCAAAGCCCAGTCATTGAGCTTTCGCCGCAAGCCCCGCGTCAGATTACGCAAACCATGGTAAATGCACAGCACCGAAATAATCACAATCCCCACATTGCGCAAAGCCGCGCTGAAAGCTGACCAATCCAAATTGCTCAAACGATAATCGCGTCCGCTGAAAATATCGCGAAAACCCTCCCAGCTACGCTTGACGCGGGCGCCCATTTGTCCGGCCAGTTCGCCCGTGTAATCGGCAATGCGGCTGGGCAGACTCGCCGCCTTGCTCAAAGCCGCACGCGTGTTTTCAGTCACTTTAACCAAGGCTTCGGCTTCGGCAGTAGCCGCCTCGCTGCTTTGCTCTTCCGCGCTTTGTTCGGCATCTGTCGAGGGTGTCGGTTCCGCTTCGCCGCTTTTCGGCTCATTTTCCGCCGTTTGCGCAACATCCTCTGTCTGTATCTCTTCTTTGGCAACCGCCCTTAATTGCTTGATTAATTCCTCGCGCTGCTGAGGATTTTCCAAGACATCCGCCAATACAGACAGGGCTTCTCTATTGTCAGCGGCGGCGCTTTGCGCCCAAGCGGGATTGAGCATGAATAAGGAGAGTGCGCAAAGGCAAAAAGCGGTAATAAATCGCATAAGAATAAAAGGTTTCTGAAAAGATGAGCAGTATAACAAACCCGCAGACATAAAAAAACGCGCCGAAGCGCGTTTTTGCCGAGAGATTAGAGTTTAATCCTAACTGCGCCCTGCGGCACGGCGGTTTCAGCGGCAGAGGGCTGCTGCGTCTGCACCGGCATTGCGCTTTGCTCCATCGGCGCAAGCGATTGAACGGGGTCGATAATCGGCGCAGCGCTCTCGCCTTCGGCGACCGGCATTTGTACGCCGTATTCCTGCAAGCCGCCGCCCATGGCGGTGTATAAATTCACCATGTTTTGCAGCAGACTGAGTTGCACCGCCAAGAGTCCCTGTTGGGCGGTGAAATTGGTGCGTTCGGCATCAATCAAGGTCAGTCCGTCGGTGACGCCCGCTTCAAAACGCATTTTTTCCAAGCGCAGCACTTCGTTTTGCGCTTTGACCGCACGTTGGGTGGCGGCAAATTGCTTGGCGTAGGATTCGCGCGCCACCAAAGTATCGGCGACTTCTTGGAATGCCGTTTTCACAGCGGATTGATAGCTTTCCACCGCCATTTGCTGACTGATTTCGCTGATGCGTACATTGGCATTGAGTTGCCCGCGGTTAAAAATCGGCAGACTGATCGCCGGTCCGATGCTCCACACGCTGTTAGGGCCTTGCAGCAGCTGATTGAGTTCCGCAGAGGCGTAGCCGGCACTGCCTGTGAGGCTGATGACGGGGAATAATGCCGCGCGCGCTGCACCGATATTGGCATTGGCGGCTTTGAGGGCGAATTCGGCTTGGCGTACATCGGGGCGTTGCTGTAAGACGGCGGACGGGATGCCTGCCGGCATTTGCACGGCGGCAAATTGCGCCGACAAATCATTGGCTGCCGGCAATTGCAGGCGTTCCAAAGGCTGGGCGACTAGCAGACTTAAGGCATTGAGGGCTTGCTGATAGTTGCGCTGGTAGCCGTAGTAGTCGGCGCGCGCGCTTTCAATCGCGTTTTCATAGCTGTGCAGGGTCACGCCTGTAATCAAGCCGACGTCAAATTGCATTTTGGCGAGTTTGGCGGTTTCTTCGCGCGCCGCCAATACTTGCTCCGACAAGTCCATCAAGGCTTTGCTGATGCGCGCGCCGTAATAGGCTTGCGCCACGGCTTTGATGATGGACAATTGCGCCGCATCGCGGGCTTCCCGAGTTTGCGAATATTGCTGCAAGGCGGCTTCCGACAGAGCGCGGACGCGTCCGAAGAAATCCAGCTCAAAGCTGTTAATGCCGATGCCGGCACGGAAGCTGTCGGCATAGACTTCTTGTCCTGTCGGTGATGCGCCCGAACCTGTGCGGCTGCGGTTGGCATTGCCGCTGATGCCGACCACTGGCAGGCGGTTGGCTTCGGCGATGCCGTATTGTTCCGCCGCCAATTGCACGTTCAAGGCGGCTTTGCGCAAATCATGGTTTTGTGCCAAAGCGGTTTCGATTAAAGATTGCAATTGCGCGTCTTGGAAGAATTCGCGCCAGCCTAGGGCCTGCACGTTTTCTCCGCCATGTTCTTCAATCGACAGTTGCATCCAAGCCGAAGCCAGATCGACTTCGGGCTGTTCATAGGCGGGAATAAATGAGCAGGCACTCAGAAAGACCGCCAGAGGCAGGGTTTTTAATAAGCTGTTCATGCTGTTTGTCCTTTGTTCACATCAAGCGCCGCTTTGGCATATTTATCTTTCACATCATGACCGCCGCCAAAGACTTTGCGCACCACCACATAATAAATCGGCACGAGGAAGACGGCGAGAACGGTGCCGATCAACATACCCCATAATACGCTCGTACCGATGGCGCGTTGGCTGGCGGAGCTGGCGCCGCTGGCGAAATACAGCGGCACGACGCCGGCAATAAAGGCGAAAGAGGTCATGATAATCGGGCGGAAACGCAACGCCGCTGCCGACATCGCCGCGCGAACTTTGGTCATACCCTGCAATTGCAAGTCTTTGGCGAACTCGATAATCAGAATCGCATTTTTCGCCGACAGTCCCATCACGGTAATCATGCCGATTTTGAAATAAATGTCGTTTTCATAGCCGCGAAAGTAGTTACCCACCGCCACACCTAAAATCCCCAAGGGAATCACGAGCAATACCGCAAAAGGCACCGACCAACTTTCATACAATGCCGCCAAGCAGAGGAAGACCGCCAGCGCCGAGAAGGCGTAGATGAAGAGCTCGGAATTACCCGCGCGCACTTCTTCTAAAGACTGCCCTGTCCATTCCACCGCAAAGCCGGGCGGCAATTTCTGCGCCAAGGCTAGGATTTCCGCCATTGCCTCGCCCGTCGATTTGCCGGGAGCGGCACCGCCTTCAATCGCCATGGCGCTGAAGCCGTTATAGCGGGTCATTTGCTCGGCGGCGGTAATCCAATGCAAGCTGGCGACGCTGGACAGCGGCACGAGTTTGCCGGTGCTGCTCGGCACGGTAAGCGCCAAAATATCTTCCGGCTGCATCCGCGATTTGGCTTGCGCCATCACATAGACGCGCTGCATACGTCCCTGATTCGGGAAGTCATTCACATAATTCGAGCCGAGCGCATTGCCCAAGGTGCTGGCAATGGCAGAGAGCGGCACGCCTTGTGCGAAAGCGGCGTCGCGGTCAATATCGATGCGCAATTGCGGCGCATCCGCCAAACCGCTGGGACGCACGCCCGTCAAAACTTCGCTTTGCACCGCCATGCCCAGCATTTGATTGCGCGCGGCAAGCAGAGCGGCATGTCCTTGGTTGTTGCGGTCCTGCAAATACATGCTAAAACCTGAAGACACGCCCAGGCTCGGAATCGCCGGCGGCGTCAGCGCAAAAATAAAGGCTTCGTTGATTTGCTGAAACATGCCGTTGAATTTGCCGGACAAAGACATAGCGTCCTGCCCCTCGCCGGTACGCTCGCTCCAATCTTTCAGCGTCATAAAGCTCAGCGCCATATTCTGTCCCTGCCCCGAAAAGCTAAAGCCCAATACCGACACCATATTTTTCACCGCCGGATCGCTTCTAATCATGCCCTCAGCTTTCTCCAACATGGCGCGCGCGCGTTCCTGCGTCGCCCCCGAAGGCAATTGATAGGTTGCCAAGACGTTGCCTTGGTCTTCGGTCGGCAGGAAAGAAGTCGGAATCATGCGAAAGAGAAACAAAGCTCCTGCGGTGAGTCCCACAAAGACCAGCATCATGAAATAACTAAGGCGAATCATCTTGCCCACGCTGACCTGATAGGCGCGGGTAATCTTTTTAAACACGCGGTTAAACCAACCGAAAAAGCCTTTTTTCTCGTGATGGTCTTCGCGCGCCGGCTTGAGCAGGGTGGCGCAGAGCGCAGGGGTCAAAGACAATGCCATGAAAGCGGAGAAGCCGATCGATGCCGCCATGACCAAAGAGAACTGGCGATAAATCGCGCCCTGCGCACCGGTCAAAAACGCCATCGGAATAAAGACCGAGACCAATACCAAGGTAATGCCGATAACCGCGCCGGTGATTTGCGTCATACCCTTATGCGCGGCTTGATAAGGAGTCAAGCCTTCTTCCACCATCAGACGCTCGACGTTTTCCACCACCACGATCGCATCGTCCACCACAATCCCGATAACCAGTACCATCGCAAACATCGTCAGCACGTTAATCGACAGCCCCAGCGGATACATCAATGCCACCGCACCCAAAAGCGAAATCGGCACCACAACCGTCGGGATAATCGTATAGCGGATATTCTGCAAGAACAGATACATCACGACAAATACCAAGCCCACCGCCTCAAGCAGCGTGTAGAACACTTTTTTCAAAGACAGATTGATAAACAGCGAGGTGTCGTAAGGAATATCCCAAGCAATGCCTTCGGGGAAATACTGCGCCATCGTTTCCATTTTCTGACGGATTTCCTGGGCTACCGCTACCGCATTACCGCTGGAAGTCAGCTGCACGCCGATACCGACTGCCGGTCGACCGTTCAAACGCGCGACAGTGGAGTAGGACTGATTGCCGATTTCTACCGTCGCCACGTCTTTAATCCGCACTGCGGCACCGCTGCCCTCGTATTTCACCACGATATTTTCAAAGGCATCGACATCTTCCAATTGCCCGAAAACGTTAATTGCGGCGGTAAACTGCTGTCCTTCCACCGCCGGCAAAGCGCCCAAACTGCCGGCGCTGATTTGCACGTTTTGCGAAGCAATCGCGGCGGACACATCGGCAAAAGACAGGCCGTAATTTTTTAGTTTTTGCGGATCGACCCACACGCGCATCGCCTGCTCGGAGCCGAAAACCTGCACGCTGCCCACGCCTTCGGTACGCTGCAAATCGGGCTTGACCGTGCGCACCGCATAATCGGAAATTTCTTTAATGTCTTTATTGCTGCCTTCTTCGGCGAACAACATCGTAAAGAGCAGGAAAGAAGAACCGCTGGTTTCGACCGTAATCCCCGTATTGCGCACCGACTGCGGCAAACGCGCCTCAACCTGCGAGAGCTTGTTCTGCACATCGACCTGCGCCAAATCCTCATTCGTGCCGGATTTAAAAGTCAGGGCAATCGAGCCGGCGCCGCTGGAATAGGCCTGCGAAACCATATAATCCAAGCCTTCCACGCCGTTCATCTGTTCTTCGATGATGGAAATTACCGAATCCTGAATCGTCTGCGCACTTGCCCCCGTATAAACGAAAGAAATATTCACAGTAGGTGCGGAAACGCTAGGATACTGCTCAATCGGTAATTTAGTGGCGGAAAACAGTCCCGCCAACATGATGAAAATCGCCAATACCCAAGCAAAAATAGGGCGATCAATAAAAAATCTAGCCATGATAATCCTTGCTTACTCTTTGCCCTGCTCAGCGCTTAAATCGCGCGCCTTAGGCAGACTGCCACCTGAAACCGCTTGCGCAGCAGGTTCGCCAGCTTCAGCCGCTTGGGTATTCTTTGTAGGCGCAGCATCCGCCGCAGGCGCTGCTTCTTGCTGCTTATCAGTGCTGCCCCATTCGCGGGTTTGCACGCTTTTCGCGCCCATCATCAATTTTGCCTGACCTTCGACAATCACTTTCATGCCGCTTTCCAGACCCTCGCTGACAATCCAGCTGCTACCCTGCTGTCCGGCGATTTTGACCGGCTGCGGACGGAAACTGCCGTCTTCATTAACCACCAGCACCGTATCGGTAGCGCCGCGCGTTACCGCCTGCTGCGGTAGCAAATAGGCATGATTCATGCTCGACTGCGGCACGCTGACGCGCACATACAGCCCCGGCAGCAAATCGCCCTCGGGATTGGGTACTTCCGCACGGATACTGATTTCGCCCGTGTTTTGATCCACCGTCTGATTGACGAACAGCAAACGCCCTTTATGCGCATAAGTGCTGCCGTCTTCCAGCAAAATCTCGATTTCGTTCGTACCGCCGGACTGCACCGCGCCGCTTTGCAGATTACGGCGCAAATTCATCAGAGTGCCGGCGGATTGCGTAATATTCACATACAGAGGATTCAACTGGCGTACTTCCGCCATTTGGCTTTGCGAAGCCACCACATAAGCGCCTTCTGTTACCGCCGAACGTCCGATAACACCGCTAATCGGCGATTTGATTTCCGTATAGCTCAAATTGATTTGCGCACTTTCAATATTGGCCTGCGCGGCGGCAATACCGGCCTGTGCGGCGGCAATATTACTTTCCTGCACCTGTAAATTGGCTTTCGCCTCGTCATAAGTCTGCCGCGATACCGCATTGGCTTTTACCAAAGGCGCATAGCGGTTAACCGTGGCGCGATACAGATCGCGGCTTGCCTGCGCCTGTCCCAAAGCCGCTTTCGCCTGACCCAAGCCCGCTTTCGCCGTATTCAAAGCCGCATCAAAGGTGCCGCTGTCCAAGCGGTACAACACCTCGCCGGTACGCACAAAAGCTCCCTCTTGGAACAAACGCTCCTGCACAATACCGCTAACGCGCGGCACAATCACCGCCTCGCGCGAGGCTTCCAAACGTGCGGGCAGATTCTCCGTCAGCACCACCGTTTGCGGCGCCACCGTCAACACATCCACCATCGGCGGTGGCGGCGTGCCCTGCGCCTGTGCCAGAACCTGCGTTGAATTCAGCGCCAACATAATGCTTAAAGCCAATGCCGCAATAGACGGTTTCTGCCCGTATCTCATAAACTTCCCCTAAGAAAACAATCAAGTAAAAAAGAAAATTCCGCAGCCGACGGAAAAACGGCGGCTATTATACATTCATTCTTGTATGTTAGTATGGCTTTTTTCTGATAAATCCCTATAATGCGCCAAAATTTTTAGGAAACCCCATGCGCCGTACCAAAGCCGAAGCCGAGCAAACCCGCCAAGACATCTTGCATACCGCCCTGCAACTTTTTGACGAACAGGGCTATGCCGCCACCACGCTCGTGCAAATCGCCAAGCAAGTCGGCTTGACAAGAGGAGCAATCTACTGGCATTTCAAAGACAAAAGCGACATTCTGCGCGCCTTGGGCGAATATTATCTGCAACCGCACATCCAAAAAATGGCGCAAGCCCTGCACCATGAAAACAGCTGGCAGGAAAGCTGCGAAACCCTCATCGTGCTTTTCAGCCATTTTCACGACCCGCAACGCCTGCGCTTGGTGCATCTCTGCCATACCCAACGCGGCATTGCTGCGGAAAACAGCGATATTTACCAAATGATGCAGCACTACGGCAATATCTGGGAAAAGCAACTGCGCGAACTCATCGAGCGCGCCTGCGCTAAAGCGGAAATCCCCGACAATACCAATCAAGCCCTAGCTCTTATTCAAATCGGCTGCACCCTTTCGGGGCTGATTGACCTATTCGTCAAACCCCTTGCCATCACGCCGCAGGAAATCAGCCGCTACGCCCCGCATATCCTGCGCCAAACCTTTGCCAATATCGCCGCCGGACAATGCTGCGAGCCGTGCCTATGAAAATCTTGCGTCGCTGTCTGCTCGTCCTCGTCTTTATCCTATTCGGTATCTGGCTCGTCTCGCCGCCGCTTGCCGGCATCCTCATCGAAAAACGCATCGCCGCGCAACTGCCTGCATGGCAGCAGCAACTTGCCCGCCAAGGCATCGAGCTACAGCTGCACAGCTACCAGCGCGGCTACTGGCAATCGCAAGCCCTGTGGCAGATTTCGCAGCGCGGACAATCGCTAAGCCACATCCGCATGCACATTCGCCACGGTGCACTCTCCAGCGCCGGCGCCAACCTCATCCGCCTCGACTGGCAGCATGAAGCCATGCCCGAAGATCTCATTCGCCAGCCTGTGCAGGGACATATCCGTATCAACCTGCAAGCGCAATTGATTGCCGATATCCGCAGCCAAGCAGGACAGCAGTCCAGCAGCGCCGTATTGCGCTTTTCTGTGCTCCAGCCGCAAGAAGCGCATCTGCAAGCCGAAAACCTTATGATGCGCGGCGAACTGCCGCCTTTGCGCCTAAACGCACATCTGCACAGCACAAACCGCCAAAGACCAAACAGCGCCCCTGCAAACCTGCCGCCGGCGCTGCAAAAACTCATCGCGCAAGACTGGCAACTCGACGCCGACCTTATCCTTTACCCCACCCAGCCCCAAGCGGAAATCCAAGCGCGCCTAATCCTGAAAGAACAATTTAACAATGCCTTGCAACTGATTGCCCTGCGCCAACGCGGCAGCCTGATAACCTTGCTGGAAGACTCCAGCCTCAGCCTGCAACTGCCGCTTGAGCATGCAAACCCGCAGGCCGTCCTCGACTTCCTTGCCCGCCCGCCCCTGCTCTTGAAGGGCGCATTCGAGGAAAAAAATGCCGCTTGGCAAGCGCATTGGCAGGTGCAAAAAGGAAAACTCCATTCCAAAATCCTGTGAAAATATCCTCAGAAAAATAGAAAAATATAGTCGGAGAAGTGAAAAAGTAGTACAAGGCGGCGAGCCGCAGACAGTACAAGAGCGTACGGCAAGGCGAGCCAACGCCGTAATACTTTTTCAATTCTTTGACTATAGTACAAGACGGCGCTTCGCAGACAATACAAAGCGTACGGCAAAACGAGCCAAGTCCGTCATACTTTTTTCAATTCTTCGACGATAGAGAGTACGGTAAAGTGAATCAAAACTATGACTCTTTTTGAACTCTTGGACTATATCATAAGCAAATACATGATTATCTCGCCTATAAAAATCCGCCTACTTAGAGGCGGATTATTTTTAAGCTTTTAATAGATTTATATAACATTAATACCTGTTTGAATATCCAAAATATTACCATCTGCATTATTTGAGTAAGCATGGTAATTTGCGATATTTTCTCCGGAATCATCTTTAAGCTCAGCCAAAGCATCATTGCCTTTATTCAACAATGCCGTATAAGATATGGCATTCATATTATCTGCTTCAGCTGATAAATCCTTATCGCTCATCTCTGCCAAATCAATCATTTTCGTTTTATCTATATTAACCGAATTAGCTGCTAAGGCTTTATTTGAGGTCGAACGGCTAAATGAGGTTTCATTACCTATAAGGGTTTCGCCGTTTAACGCTTTTGCACCAAGCAAAATAGTATCAACAGCCTTGTCGTGTGTATTTAAACTCATTGCGTTGTGATTTTTTGAATTAGAGTCAATCGGTGAGCCGCCAAGGATATTGCCTTCAGAACTGGTCATATGCTGTTTATTGCCCATATCAATAGCAGCATTATTATCAAAATTTTCGCCGATACTTAGCGCATCATCTTCTAGAGCATTATTTTTATCGGCGCTATATGGCAGATAAACGGTTTTCCCAGATAAACGATTTCCCATACCGGAGTCGCTTAAGCTAGAAGGGTCATAATCAGTCACGGATTTATCGACCCCAATTCTAGCATATGGCCCACTAGAAGCATTAACAGTCACTTCAGCAATTATCGTATTGCTTTTTCCTTTCGCATGCGGAGTGAATTCAACTTCAAGCCCGTCTCTGAAATCTTTTTCGCTTAGTTGTTTTTCAAGTAAAACAGCACCACCATGATGTTTGACAACTATTTTATCTCCCACCTTATAATCCCAGTCTGTCAACTTTTTAATATGCGAGAAACTGATCTTAGCAATAGCTTTCCCGTTCTCCAGATCTGTTGATCTAATCTTACCTTCCATACTCGTTTCATCCTTTTCGCCTATATCATCTTGAATAACGACACTAGGCGAACCGCTGCTCTTTTGCGTGTAACGCAAGGACTCACTTTGAGCATAGGTGCTATTATTTTGTCCATCACTAACTTCTACTTTAAAAACATATTTTTTACCATCCGTTGCTGCTTCATATTGCACTTCAATAACATCTTTCTCTAAATCCTCAGATTTTAAGCTTTTATTAAGAACAGGCCTTTTTCTGCCATATTCATCCCTTCCTTCCCATAGTTTGCCATTTTCATCAGTCAATTTAATCTTATCACTGACTGAATAACCGGCATTTTTCGGCAATGTAATTCTAATAGTCACTTTTCCATTTCTAACATCTGAATATTCAATTAAGCCATCACCGCCATCCAGAATTTCAATTTTCGGCTTGCCGGCTTCATCAGGCTGACCGTCTCCTGTGCTATCGCCCGGCACATGAATATCCACTTTCGTCTTGGCTTCGCTTTTCAGTGATTCATTACCATCGGCATCAATTACTTTTACAGCAATCTTATTAGTCAGGCCTTCCTGAGCTTTACCTCTCAGCCCGAAGTCAATGGTCAAGCCTTTCTCCACCTCTTCTTTAGTTAAAGGGCGATTGACAATTTTCTCATCATCTCGTGTCACTATAATTGTTTGCCCGGCGGCATAACCTGCATTCTCAGGGAAACTAATCTTCACCTGCGCTTGATCTTCAGTCTCTGACACTAAATGTTCTTTATGAATTTTTCCTTCCTTGCTGTCTAGCTTGCTGTCTAGAATCTCTATCACTGGTTTGCCAGCTGCATCAGCCTGTCCATCTCCAGTGCTATCGCCGACCACTCTAGTTGATGTGGTGGTTTCTTCACTGTCTTTAATACCATTATTATTAGCATCATTGACCTCAGGAGCACTTACTGATTCGACTGCATTTGCACGTCCTTGTAAGGCGGTTTTCTCTGCACTGTCTGTTAGAGCATTTATTGCTTTTTGTGCTTCCACTTTAGCTGTTGCAACTTTAGCGTTCGCTGCTTCTACCGCCGCTTTTTCATCTGGATTGATCAAATTGTTGGCACTGACTTCAGCCAGTTTATCTTTTGCTTCTTTTGCCGCTTGTTCGGCAGCCGCTACCGCTGCTTCTGCCGCTTCTACTGCGTCATCTTTGTCGTTGCCATCTTGGTCATTGACACTCGGCACCGCTACTATTGCAACTTTATCCATACGTCCTTGTAAGGCGGTTTTCTCTGTACTGTCTGCTAGAAGATTTATCGCAGCTTGGGCTTTATCTTTGGCTTCTGTAACTTTAGCATTTGCTGCTTCTACCGCCGCTTTTTCAGTAGGAGTAATCAGATTATCGCTATTGAATTGAGCAAACATTGCTTGCGCTTCCTGCATAGCTTGCTCGGCGGCTAATATCGCTTCTTGCGCTGTTTGGATTTTTTCCGCTTCGCTTTCGTCCGCATCCTTGATGCCATTATCGTTAGCATCATTGACCTCAGGAACACTTACTGTTTTGACTGCATTTGCACGTCCTTGCAAGGCGGTTTTCTCTGCACTGTCTGTTAGAGCATTTATTGCTTTTTGTGCTTCCGCTTCAGCTGTTGCAACTTTATCGTTCGCTGCTTCTACCGCCGCTTTTTCATCTGGATTAATCAGATTGTCGGCACTGACTTCAGTCAGTTTTGTTTGTGCTTCTTTTGTCGCTTTCTCGGCAGCGGCTACTGCTGCTTCTGCCGCTTCTACTGCGTCATCTTTGTCGTTGCTGTCTTGGTCATTGATCGCAGGAACAGTTACTGTTTTGACTGCATTTGCACGTTCTTGCAAGGCGGTTTTCTCTGCACTGTCTGCTAGAAGATTTATCCCGACTTGGGCTTTATCTTTGGCTTCTGTAACTTTAGCATTTGCTGCTTCTACTGCCGCTTTTTCATCTGGATTGATCAAATTGTTGGCACTGACTTCAGTCAGTTTATCTTTTGCTTCTTTTGCCGCTTGTTCGGCAGCCGCTACCGCTGCTTCTGCCGCTTCTACTGCGTCATCTTTGTCGTTGCTGTCTTGGTCATTGATCGCAGGAACACTTACTGTTGCAACTTTATCCATACGTCCTTGCAAGGCGGCTTTCTCTGCGCTATCCGCTAGAAGATTTATCGCAGCTTGGGCTTTATCTTTGGCTTCTGCAACTTTAGCATTTGCTGCTTCTACTGCCGCTTTTTCAGCTGGATTGATCAAATTGTTGGCACTGACTTCAGCCAGTTTATCTTTTGCTTCTTTTGCCGCTTGTTCGGCAGCCGCTACCGCTGCTTCTGCCGCTTCTACTGCGTCATCTTTGTCGTTGCTGTCTTGGTCATTGATCGCAGGAACAGTTACTGTTTTGACTGCATTTGCACGTTCTTGCAAGGTGGCTTTATCTGCACTGTCTGCTAGAAGATTTATCGCAGTTTGGGCTTTATCTTTAGCTTCTGCAACTTTAGCATTTGCTGCTTCTACCGCCGCTTTTTCAGCAGGATTGATCAAATTGTCGGCACTGACTTCAGTCAGTTTATCTTGTGCATCTTTTGCCGCTTGTTCGGCAGCGGCTACCGCTGCTTCTGCCGCTTCTACTGCGTCATCTTTGTCGTTGCTGTCTTGGTCATTGATCGCAGGAACAGTTACTGTTTTGACTGCATTTGCACGTTCTTGCAAGGTGGCTTTATCTGCACTGTCTGCTAGAAGATTTATCGCAGTTTGGGCTTTATCTTTAGCTTCTGCAACTTTAGCATTTGCTGCTTCTACCGCCGCTTTTTCAGCAGGATTGATCAGATTATCACTATTGACTTGAGCAAACATTGCTTGCGCTTCTTGCATAGCTTGTTCGGCTGCTAATACCACGTCTTGCGCTGTTTGGATTTTTTCCGCTTCGCTTTCGTCCGCATCCTTGATGCCATTATCGTTAGCATCATTGACCGCAGGAACACTTACTGTTGCAACTTTATCCGTACGTTCTCGCAAGGCGGTTTTCTCTGTACTGTCTGTTAGAGCATCTATTGCTTTTTGTGCTTCCGCTTTAGCTGTTGCAACTTTAGCATTTGCTGCTTCTACTGCCGCTTTTTCAGCTGGATTGATCAAATTGTTGGCACTGACTTCAGTCAGTTTATCTTTTGCTTCTTTTGCCGCTTGTTCGGCAGCCGCTACCGCTGCTTCTGCCGCTTCTACTGCGTCATCTTTGTCGTTGCTGTCTTGGTCATTGATCGCAGGAACACTTACTGTTGCAACTTTATCCGCACGTTCTTGCAAGGCGGTTTTCTCTGCACTGTCTGCTAGAAGATTTATCCCGATTTGGGCTTTATCTTTAGCTTCTGCAACTTTAGCATTTGCTGCTTCTACTGCCGCTTTTTCAGCTGGATTGATCAAATTGTTGGCACTGACTTCAGTCAGTTTATCTTTTGCTTCTTTTGCCGCTTGTTCGGCAGCGGCTACTGCTGCTTTTGCTGTTTGGATTTTTTCCGCTGCTTCTGCCGCTTCTGCTGCGTCATCTTTGCCGTTGCCGTCTTGGTCATTGACACTCGGCACCGCTACTGTTGCAACTTTATCCATACGTTCTTGCAAGGCGGTTTTCTCTGCGCTATTCGCTAGAAGATTTATCGCGACTTGGGCTTTATCTTTAGCTTCTGCAACTTTAGCATTTGCTGCTTCTACCGCCGCTTTTTCATCTGGATTGATCAGATTATCCCTATTGACTTGAGCAAACATTGCTTGCGCTTCCTGCATAGCTTGCTCGGCGGCTAATATCGCTTCTTGCGCTGTTTGGATTTTTTCCGCTTCGCTTTCGTCCGCATCCTTGATGCCATTATCGTTAGTATCATTGACCTCAGGAACACTTACTGTTGCAACTTTATCCGTACGTTCTTGTAAGGCGGTTTTCTCTGCGCTATCCGCTAGAAGATTTATCGCAGCTTGGGCTTTATCTTTGGCTTCTGTAACTTTGGCATTTGCTGCTTCTACCACCGCTTTTTCATCTGGATTGATCAAATTGTTGGCACTGACTTCAGTCAGTTTATCTTTTGCTTCTTTTGCCGCTTGTTCGGCAGCGGCTACTGCTGCTTTTGCTGTTTGGATTTTTTCCGCTGCTTCTGCCGCTTCTGCTGCGTCATCTTTGCCGTTGCCGTCTTGGTCATTGACACTCGGCACCGCTACTGTTGCAACTTTATCCGTACGTTCTTGTAAGACAGTTTTCTCTGCATTATCCGCCAGAAGATTTATCGCGACTTGGGCTTTATCTTTGGCTTCTGTAACTTTGGCATTTGCTGCTTTTACCGCCGTTTTTTCAGTAGGAGTAATCAGATTATCCCTATTGACTTGAGCAAACATTGCTTTCGCTTCCTGCATAGCTTGCTCGGCGGCTAATATCGCTTCTTGCGCTGTTTGGATTTTTTCCGCTTCGCTTTCGTCTGCATCTTTGATGCCATTATCGTTAGCATCATTGACCGCAGGAACACTTACTGTTGCAACTTTATCCGTACGTTCTCGCAAGGCGGTTTTCTCTGTACTGTCTGCTAGAAGATTTATCGCAGCTTGGGCTTTATCTTTGGCTTCTGTAACTTTAGCATTTGCTGCTTCTACCGCCGCTTTTTCAGTAGGAGTAATCAGATTATCGCTATTGAATTGAGCAAACATTGCTTGCGCTTCCTGCATAGCTTGCTCGGCGGCTAATATCGCTTCTTGCGCTGTTTGGATTTTTTCCGCTTCGCTTTCGTCTGCATCTTTGATGCCATTATCGTTAGCATCATTGACCGCAGGCAAAGCGACAGGAGTAATTTTATTAATTTGTGCACTCAAACTGTCTTTGCTATCCGCACCGTTTATTGCATCATTTGGCAATTTACGCACCACATCTGCCGCTATTTTCCTTGCATCGACAAGTGCCTTATTTGCATTTTCAATGGCTTGTCTTTCCGCTATTGTGATTAATCCGTCCGCCTGAGCATCTAAAAGCACTTTTTCTACCGTATTTTGTGCCGCTTGCGCAGCTTGAACCGCTGCCTTAGCGGTGGCAATTTGTGTTTGTAGACTATCTGACACTGCATTATCATTGTTATTTTTATCTTTCACGGTAAGAGCAATGCCGCCAGCCAATAGTGGCGCGGCAATCCAAGCAGGATTAAAACTCGCAGCGACCATAGGAGTTTGTATCGTTGTCAATTGCTGGGTTTTTGCCACTTGTTCTGCCAATAGGTTTACAGAATCATTAACCTGCCCGCTTTCCGGCGTAAACGGATAAAAATTGCCGTCTTCTAAGCGTCCGATGATGGCGCTCTCCGATGAATATACGGCAGGGTCGTAATAATCACGGATAATCAAATCAGGCTGAGATACATCGCTACCTTCAAATGTAATCAGCAAATCATTACCCGAACGCATGGTTACGATATGTTTTGGCGCCAAACCTGTCGTTTGATCCAACAATTCATATTGCATACCTTTTTGTGCCTGAACCACAGAAGCTGCGGCCACTTTTGTTGTGATAGATAATGAATTGACTACTGATGAGTCCGTGCGAATATTGACAGTAATTGCCGCCATAATGATCTCCAATGCTCCCCGAGAGAATTAAAAAACGTCCGAAATTTAAGCAGAAAACCCGCTTTCAAATAAAGTATATCCTAGCCCAAAAATGTTTCAACACACAGAGCGACACATAAAGCGTTGCTCTACGTATTACCCTGAATTGGAAAAGGTTACACCTCTCCCACAAGATTATCCTTCCTAAAGGGAGGGGTTTCAACCAGTAAGGAAATTTTGATCTACTGCATTATCCTCAAAAGACTAATCCATACAGACTGCTTAACTATATCTTATGCCGCCAATCTATACTTTCTCTGGCAATCGTCGACAAACTGTAAGGCGCGGCGCATTTTTGCATTTTCCGCGCGTTATTTTTGCAGCGAATATCAAGCGCGGCACGCATTAATTTTGCATTGCTGCAAATAAAAGACGCGCAAAAACTATACCCCAAACTCAGTATAAACCACCGCCGGCGCTTCACCCAGCACCTCTTTTGTCGTCGCGTCATAATAGACGGTTTTGCCTGTCTCTGCGTTGCCGTGCAGAATGATTTCTGTGCCGTTAGGCGTTTGTGCCACTAGCACACCGCCGCCGCGATTGCCCGTGATTTTTGCCGTGGCGCGGGGATGGGCGGCAAAGAGCTGATTAAACTGCTGATAAAGGTTCATGCTATCCCTTCTTGTTTTTTATAGGCGGCGAGTGCTTGCACCAGCAGTTCTTTTTGACTGATGCCTTTTTCTTGGGCAATCTGTTCTATTTCTTTCACAAATTCAAGACTTAATTTATAAGATTTGCTAACCACACCGCGCTTTTTGTCGCTGTCTCTTTGGATTTCTGTTAAGGTTTTTGCCATTGACTTTGCTCCTGTTTTTGCTATGATTTGGAGAGCTAAGCAGCTCGCACTGCTTAGCTTTGCAATCTACCAAGCGTTTGCGCTTAGCAGAAGCAAGAAGATGAATAGTAGTATCTTCATCTTTACCTCCAGCAATGCCCTTAAGCAAGTCGCAGGTTGGGCGTTAAACCTATCAAGAGCTGGTACTCTTGATAGGTTTTATTATAGGCGCACCTACATTAAAAAGCAAGTCTTTTTGCACCTTTATTTATCCAAATATCTATCTAAAATAACAGTTTGCCAGACGGTCGGCGCGTCGCCTTCTAGCCCTATCTCGATACTCACCCCTTGCACCGTGCCGCGCCATGCGCCGCCGCTCTCATTAACCTGCAATATCGCCCCCAATGCCGCCAAGGGGATGCGGTATTTGTCGCTCCAAGGCATTTTGAGGGTCTCCTGCTTATGATTACCGCTCTCGCTCAGCAGGGCTTTGCCTTGGGCAATCATCGGGGCGTTGTCTGTGTAGAGGGCATGGTTTTGGCTGCCTGCCTCGGCGGCTCTGTCCTCGTTTTGCCGATAAATCAGCATGCCTTTACTGTTACCATGCAGACGCACGGCGTTATAGCGTGGGCTAGACTGCTGCTGTCCGCTGATGCTGACAATCACGCTGCTTGGCACTTCCAACGCCGCTGTTGTTTGGGCGATTTCCCACGCCGGTTGCCTCCAACGCGGTCTGATATAGAGTTTTTTAGCGGTCTTGTCGCTCTCGACAAAACCGCCTGCGCAAGTCGCAATATCGGCAATCACCGCCAGCGGCGTTTTGCCGCTTAAATCATAGGTATCGGCAGGGATTAGCCAATCGGCAATCTCCCAAGCGGCGATACTAAAGTCCGTATATTGCAGCACCAAATCGGCAATTTGCCGCGCGTATAATGCCTCTTTGATTACGCCTGATTTGCTTTTAGCGTAATCTGCGCCTAGTCTTGCCGTGATACTGCGACCTGATAGCGAGTAACTGTTATTGATAAATTGACGGTTATCACGTACGTCCTCTAAGGCAAACACCCATCGCGTGCCGTTGATGTTTAGGGCAATCAGCGGCTCATCGCCTTTTGCTTTGTCTCTGTCAATCTTGGCAAAATCGGCAGGGGCGATGGTTATTTCACCCTGCCAGCAGTAGCTTTGCATATCGGTTTTAATACCGGCGGAGAGGATATTGACGGCTTTGCCGTCTATCGTGCATGAGATGTGGTTTTGCATGATATAAGCCTTTGATACGGTTATTTTAGTGCTGATGCTGGCGGTCTCATCGTCCCAGCAGGCAAAGGACAGCGGCAATATGGCGCTGTCTAGCTTTTGTTTTTTGCGTTTGAAGGTGAGCGGTAAGCGATCGCTAGGCGGTCGGATTGGGCAAACGCGTCCTGTAGGCGGCGGTTTTGGCAGCGGCAAAGGGTAATATTCCCAAGGCACGGGGACTGCTGCTTTATATTGCGCTGTTTGACAACGCATAATCTCAGCAGCAGCGCTGGTATTGATACTTGCGCAGCGGCTTAAGTAATCGCTGTCCTGCCAGATACTTTGTTGGCGCACACCTAGCGCTTGCGATGCCGTGCTAAAAGTGCTGGCGCAGCGCATTAGCGCTTCCGCCGCAGCGATTTTGCCGCTTTGGCAGCGGCTAATTTGCTCGGTGCTATCTGTCTGATTAGATTGGCAGCGCTTGATAGATTGGCTCGCGCCCTGCAAAAACCTTGCACATCGGCTAAGCTCTGCCAGCACCTCGGTTTGCAGGGCAAAGCAGCGGCTGACTCGTAGCAATGCACCGCTGCGTAGGGGCAGGCATAATTGCATTGCCGCTGTTGCCGGCAAGCTCGCGGGTGCGCAAATCCCTAGCGCCCGATTTGCCTGCCATTGGGCGGCAGCGCCGCCCGATAAGTCCATGCGCCGCTTTGGGGGCACGGCAGGATTGCCGGGATGATCGGGGCTGCCGGGCAAATCGGGGGCCTCCGCCTCGCCCAATCGCCACTTAAACGCCAAAGGCAGAGCAGCGGCATTATGCGCCGCTCTGCGCCGGACAAAGGGGAGCGGCAGACGACTGCTATCGATTGGCATCAAGGCACCTGCAGCATCTGCTGCCACAGCGCCTCTTGCTCGGCGTGGGTCAAATCATTGGCGGGCTTGAGGTAGTCATAGACCACCGGCTCATAGTTACGGTGGTGATCGCGGGCAAATAGGATGTACTCTTTGCCTGGGTCTAAACCACGAATAAGATAACGCCCGTCAGCCCAAGATGTAGTAGTGCGCAAAACTGCTAAATTAACAGCATCTAATACATAGATTGTCCGTGCCGCCGGCTCACCGGCAATTGTAACAATGCCGTCACCACTGCCGGCGATATAGCCGGCATGAGCCGGAGAGGGATAAATATTAAATCCTGCTCTCATTAGTAGTCCCACCAGCCAGTTGCTATTAATACAGTGCATAAGGGATACCGACGGTCGCGCGCGTATCCGCCGCAGCTGCCGTGGGCAATCATCTCTCTTTGCCGGTCAAGTTGGATTTGCACAGCCTGATAATTAGTCAAGGATCTGCTGTCTGTGGCGGTAAAAACTCCCGGCAACAATACATAGTCATCTCCTGTATGGACATACACAGGTGATACATAGCGCGTTGCCACTCCCTCATTGCCGGCGAAAGGCACTAGGGCGGTTTTGCTTTGCAAAGCAATTGCCTTATAGTTCCTCGTTGCTTTCGGGAATACGCCCCCTTCGCCGGCATCCGGCATATAAACAAAGGATTGCGGCGCTCCGTCGCGCCAGTTTCGATAGGGGTTGCCGGTAAAATGCAGATATTGCAAACTAAAGCCGCTGCTGTCGGTGCCGGTATCGCCGGCAAACAGCCACGTCCCGACCTTGTTTCCTCCCAAATAACCGGACTCGACAAAGAGCCAAAAGGAGCGATTATTCCCGATGACCATCCATCTCCCTGTGCGATTTTTCATGGCATAATAATAAGTTGAGTCTAATTCATGGCTCAACTGCCCCTCATCAAGGCTGCTCATTGCACTATAACCGCTAATCGTTGCCTCTGCGCCTGTGTCGTTTGAGGCGCGCAGCCAAAAATCAGGCAAACCCTCGCTAGTATCTGCTCTAAAGCATTTAACTCCCTGATTAATATCCTCAAATGGCATTGTCCAGCCCAACCCTTCCTTTCCCCCGTAGCCTGTCACAAGACAGGCTTTGAGCAGTACCAGTAGTGATGAGCGATCGCCGTTAAGTGCCGGCGCATCCTCATCATCCCAGCGATAGACGCTGACAGGTTTGGTTGTTGGTTGCAAAATACTCATACTAACTCCTTATAATTTGCTGGTATTGCCGCGCAGGCACACGTCAAAGCCGTCTGTGCCGCTTTGTTTTTCTGTTGAGGGCTGCACGGTTTTAACAATCCAGACAGGGATTGATGTGCCGGTGGTGTCAAAACGGATACAGTTTCCTGCCGCCCAAATGGTTTGTCCGGATATACCAAAGGCTTGTTTTTTAATGACAAAATAGGGTTTATTGGTGGCAGGATTAAGCGGCGATAGATCCGTTAAGGTATCGGCTCTCATCACCAAGCCAAGGCGCTCACCGATTAAATTAAATTGTGTCCCATCAATAAATTGGATTAACCAGCGCTCGCTGATGGCGCCGCCATTGCTTAATTCAATGGGATAGTCATTAGTATTTAATTTGGCAAGGATTTCTTCGCCGATGCGCGTCGATTGCCATGTGTTTGTCCATGAGCGCTGCTCAAAAGGGTTTGTCCAGCTTGCCTCTAAAGTGCCATGCACCAAGGCGGAGCTGACAAGGCTGCCGGCGGGGTACTCGCGGCCCAGTGGGTTTTGCAGGGTCAGATTACCGCTGATATCTACAGCGGTAATCCTATTAAGCTGCTCCCGCGAGGTATAGGCGGTCAGGGGCATTTGATACTGGCTGAGGTCGAGGCTTTGCCCCCATGTGATGGTACCGGCGTCAAGGTCATAATCGTATTTATCCGCAACAATATGCTTGCCGGCGGCATCTTTGACGGCGATAAAATCCACATCATCACGACCTACAGACAGCGTTTGTCCGCCTGTAAATGCGCTACCGAGCTCATGCTTGGCGCGGTGATGGATGACTACTGTGTCTCCTGCGCGGTATATCGGCGTTTTGCCGTCAGGACGCAGGCGCGTGGTGTCAATACCAATCAGTTTTTTGCTTAAGGGGATATGTGATTGCGTAGTTACGTTATAGCGCAATGTCTCGGGCTGCATCGGCTCGTCGCTGATGATCGCAAAAAAACCTGTACTTTCGTCAATTTGCCCCTTAAGCTCACCTGTGATTTTACCGTCGGCTTGGGCTTGGGCGGTAGCAACTTTGCCATTAACCTTGGCGCGGATACTAAATGACTGCGGCAATACCGGCGCTGCAGGAGTACGCCCGATGGCGGCGTAGGGCTGACCACCGCCCAACACATAGACGCCTGATGTGATGCTAATCGCCTCGCCGTGCCCCACATCTAAGCGGATATAGCCGGCGGCGTCGATCTCGCCTACCGCCTTGCCGTTGCCGGTCAAAGGGTCGATGCGATCATAAAACACGCCGTTGCGCTCGGCATACTCTTTGCCGCCGACTTTTATCCGCCATGAGTTTTGCACCGCGTAGCAGGGTTGTGATTTGTCCGCCAAAGCGGCAAAGGTGTTTTTGCCGGTGGAGAGGGTTTTGACTACGCGAGTAGTGCCGCGGCTTATGACATAGCGCGCCGCAGCGCCGTCTATCTCATAGTTAAATTCTGTTTTGGTTTGAGTAGTACCGCGTCTTGGCTTGGTAAAGAGCAGATCAGGGCTGGATGTCGTCATTTTGCTGCTGCTGCGCTCAAAAGTAGTCAGCTTCCCGCTATGTTTTAGCTGGATACTAAAGAGACCCGTTTGGTAGTTGATGCTGCCAATAACCTGTCCCTCCAACAGCAGATTGCCTTTACCGTCATCGCTAAGCACAAAGAGATCGCCGGCGGCTTGAGTTCGGCTGATGCTGCCGCCTTGTTGCCCTTGTACGTCAATTGTACGATCTTTCTCGTGCGCCCAAGACCACATACCAATTCTTCTCCAGCCTCCTTTAATCGTTTGCGTGCTGCTAGGGATGGTTTTAATCGTGGTGGTGTCTGTTTTGTAGGCACTGACATTAATAGCAATCATCACAGAGCCGGCAACCGGCGGAGCGGATAGCGTGCCGCTGGCATGGCTGTCACTGTTATTGATCGACAGACGTTCGGTTTTAGCCTCGCCGGTGTAGCGCTCGCAAGTCAAATTAACCTCACTCGCGCCGAGTACCGCACTGGTAATACTGCCGTCGGCATAGTCCACGCGCCCTGTGATATCGCCGGTGAGATTACCCGCGCCGTCATCGCGGGCGCTTTTGCCGGCGGCAGTAATTTGCACAGTCCCCGGCTTAATCGGGCGCGTGTCGCTCGCATCGCCGATCAGCACCTGCGCGTCCGACGCCACCACCGGCGTGACGGTGGTCTCAGGGCTTTGATCGTTGATATTGCGGTAATATTCATGCGCCGCCCACATCACGACGATTTTTGAGCCAACGTCTGGCATATCTGGCAAGCTAAACGCACAAGAGCCGTCGCGGCTGACTGTCCCGCGCACTTTTCCCTGCGCGTCATAGAGTTGATAATCGCCCTTGTCCTCAAGATCGTACCACTGACCGCCCGAGAGCCAAGACACCCGCACGCTTCCAGCGGCTGGTTTTGGTGTTAAAAATGGCGCCCACTCGGTGCTCTGATTGGTTTGCTCGATGTTGATGTAGGAGCTATAGGCGCTATTACTGACCCGCGCCGCAGGCACGGCTGTTATGCTCATGTAACCGCCGCCGGCGTTTACTCTGATAACACCTGATGCATAATCGATATCATAGATCGATCCGCTATTACTGACTAACTGCCCCTTGCCGTTGTCAATATAGCCGGCGCTGCATTTAACACTGCCGGGCAAGACCGCACAAGGTAAATAGAGATTAGATCCGCCGCCTCTGGCATTACCATAAAATAATCCTCGCTCAGCGCCTAGAGGGATATAGAGCGTGACGCCGGCAGGATGTTGGTCTGCCCAAGCCGTGTCTGTCGTTGAGGTCGGCACTAATTGCTCATATAAGCTGTCAACTTTTACTTGGCTGCTGCCTTTAAGCGCCGGCGCAGTCAAAGGGCGCGTGCCGTAATAGTGTGCGCTGTCTGCAACCTGTGTTTCAAGTATTTTTGTCTCGGCTTTGGCGTAGCCACGCGCTGGATACGCGATACCTTGGTGATCTTGGGTCAGCGCATCTTGCAGTTCCATCTTGACCACAAGTCTTTGAAAATCCCCGTTATTATCCGTAAACGTTCGCACCTCGCCGCTGACTTTGGCAATGCGGAAATACTCGGTTTTGCCAGCCGATTGCAGACAATAACGCTCTCCGACTAGCGGCAAAGCCTCACCTACGCGCTGATAGGCTTGCACCATTTTGCTGCCGCCCAAAGCCTTGCCCATCATGGTCATACGGCTCTCGATGGTGGGGGCGGAGTATGATTCAATGCGCACTTTGGCATTGGCGTATTGCTCGCCATAATAGGCGCTCGGAAATAGCAGTACGCTAACATTGCTCATTTCAGGGCGTTCGCCCACGATGGCATAAGCGCCGTAGAGTTTTGATAAATCACTAGTAAGTACAGCGAGATACACTAGCCTCGCATCAAAACCGCCATTGACTAGCTCCACATCACTAGTCGGGTTAAAGAGCTCATTGGGTGTGCCGGAGAGCGGCACGCCGCGCATCAAGCCGCCGCCATCTGCTGCTTTGGCGAGCTTTTCTGAGGGGTAGGCTAATAAATTAGCGCTGGTTAGTTCTGTGTTTTTTGCCATATAAACGCCTTTTAAATGCTTATTAAATTGTCATTAACTGTATATTGACGCGCCATGCGTCATCCTCTTGCCGCTCGGCAAGACGGTAGGGCTTGATTGCCGCCATCTCATTTAGTGCCGGGCGGCGGAAAATCACGCTAAACTGCCGCCCATCAGGGCTATCCAACTGCATGGTCAGCTCGGGTACATCCGCCCAAGCCTGCAATTGCCGCAAATCCCCGAGGCTTAAGCGCGCGCGGCTGCCGTTAAGCGTAATCGGGCGGCCCGCCAACTTAAGGCCTTGCTGGATAATGAGCGCGCCCGACAAACTGCGCACTCCCTCGCTTTGGGCAAGGCTTTGCCAATTAAACTCGTCCGCCCAGTCAAATTGCCCGTGTAGCTCAAGGGCGGCTTGATTATCTTTCCTCTTTAAAATCCAGTGTTTCATTGCGCCTTCCTCTTAGCAGCCTCATATAATTCTCTTGCAAATAATTGCTTACCCATTTCTGCACCACGTTGCTCCGCTTCAGCAATCTTTTTATCCCAAGCCGCAGCTACAGCCTCAGCGCTCAAGGTATTGCCTACCTGCTGCGCCGCAGCTGCTGTACCAGTATTGGCGGTTGACGACGGATTTTGTGCCTTTGCCGCCTGTTCCTGCGCTTTAATTTGTTTTTCTTGATACAGTTGTTTCTGTAGGCTAATGGCACGTTGATATTGCCGCGCCGCTTCCGCATTGCCGCTTTTTTGCGCCTCAAGCATTTTGGCTTGCAGCTCGTTTATTTTTTGCTCCTGCGCCAGCCTTTCCTGCGCACCGCTGTCGCCGCGCAGCTCGGCAAGGCTGGCGGCAATGCTATCCGCCGTATTCTTGGCGCTTTGTGCCATTTGCAACATCGCTTCGGCGGTTTTGCGGCTTTCTTCGGCGGTTTTGCGGCTTTCTTCGGCGGTGTTTTTGACAGCCACTGTGACCGCTTCTTGGCTTTGTTTGACCTCATAATTGGCACGCACCACACGGCGGCTGCGTTTTTCTTTGTTTTGCGTGGCTTTTTCTTCTTTGGATTCGTTTTTACCAGTACCTCCGCCGGCATTTGCGGCAGCGTTTTTTGCGGCAGCATTGGCGCGTGCCGCTTGGGTGTTTTGATTGAGTGCTGCGGTATTACTAGATAGTCCCTGGTTTTGTGCAGCAAGACTTGCCGTCATCGCTTTGACCGCCTCAGCACCGCCCTGCATACCGGCTTTGACCTGCTGCATCTGCGCGGCGGTTGCTTGACCGTGTTGGCGCATCATTTCTGACAGCGCCTTAAACTCCTCCGCCGTCTGCGCCTTGGACAGCATCTGACTATAAGCTGCTTGGATAACCTTGGCGCTACGCTCACCGCTGGCAGCAGTTGCCACCATTGCCGCATCGAGTTTGCCTAAGCTGTCCCTAAACTCGCTGCTAATACCTGTGGCGATTTGCTCTACATCAATGCCAAACTCCGCCCATGCCGCACGCGCCGCCTGTGCTGCCTCAATCTGCGCCTGCGCCGCTTTGGCAGCTTCTTGTTCTTGGGCTTGTTTTGCGCGTATTGCTGCGGCTTCTTCTTCACTATAAAGACGCTTGACCTCTACGACCGCTTGCTCGACTTTTTGCGCATTACTATCAATGGCTTTTTGATTGAGCGCAGCAATATTCTCCACACCCGCCAAAGCCTTAATCCCTAAATCATCAAGAGCTTGTGATAGTGCGGCAAACTGCTCAGGCTTGGATAAGCCGCCCATGATTTGGCTGACCACATCACTGACCGCCATCGCGCTAGACTGCGCCGATAAGCCAAACCCCTGTAATTGCGCCGTCATCGTGGCGACATTAGCCGCCACCGCCTCGGCAAATGACTGCGGTATTTGCTGGAGCGATTGAGCGGTCTCATCAGCTTTGCCGGCGATGCTGTCTAGGGATTGCATCATGGATTGACCGGCTTTGATGCTCACATCCGCCATATCCTCGCTGTAATCTTTAAGGCTTTGACGCATCTTATTAATATTATTGGCATGTTCTTGTAGATGCTGTGAGATATCCGATTTGCCAATCGCTTGAGTAAAAGCCTGTGCGCCTTTGAGTAGTGAGCTGTAACCCGCTAAAACAATATCAAAAAAACCTGCAAATGCTCCGGCAACCGTCGCCACGCCGCTTTTTAGCGCCTGAAATCCAATATTTAAGGCTTGTATCGCGCCGTTAAGCCCTTTCCCCACGCCGCGCAGTTTGTCAAAACTGCTGCTTAAACTGTCTAAAGTGCTTTTAAAATCCAATGCTTCGACAAAGCGCACGACCTTATCGCTTAACTCATCAAACAGTCGGGCAAGTCCTGCGCCAAACTCCTTGATTTTGCCGCTACCGACCACCTCACGGATAGCATCGCCCAAGCGGCGGAATTTATTAATCATTCCATCTAAAAAGCTCTCGCCGAGGCTGTCTTTGAGGCTTTGCCAAGCGCTTTTTAAGCCCTCCAGCGCCCCCTGCCATGTGTTATCCATGATTGCGGCTTGATTAGCCGCCGTGCCACCGGCCTTGTTGAGTTTGTCGGTCAAACTGTCGAGGCTGCCTATGCCCTGTGAGAGCAGCGCAGTAAATGCCGGTCCTGCTTCTTGCCCCAAAGCTAAGATGGCTTTTTGCCCGACTGCGCCACTAGCCGCCAACTGACGTACGGCTTGGTTAAAATCCGTGGTATTGATACCGATGGCGGCTAATTCGCGACGGAAAGTAGAAGCGGGATTTTTAAACTGGCTTAAAATGCTATTAAATGCCGTACCAGCCCTTGATGCATCAATACCTGCATCAGCAAATTTGCCCATATAAGCGGCGGTTTCTTCAATCGATAAGCCTAGGCTGTTCGCCACCGGTGCGGCATAGGATAAGGCTTGCCCCATGCCCTGCACATCCGTATTGGCATTCGCCGCTGCGGCGGCTAAGACATCTGCCACGCGAGCAGCCTCATCAAAGCTCATGCCCATACCATTGACCGCATTAGTAATAAAACCTGCGGCTTCCGCCAAATCAAGGCTATTGCCTTGGGCAAGCGCCAGTACAGAGGGCAGGGTTTGAATACTTTCTTGAGCGGATAATCCCGAGCGTGCCAGTGTCTCAAAGCCTTGTGCGGCTTGAGTTGCGCTAAAGCGCGTACTAGCGCCTAGTTCCTCTGCCTTGGCTTTGATTTTGGCAAGTTCTTCAGCCGTTGCGCCGCTGACCGCCTGCACAGTCGCCAATTGCTGCTGCAAATCCGCTGCACCACTCACCGCAGCGGCAAAAAACGCCTTAATCTTACCCAGCGCAAAAGCGCCTGCCAAAGCCGCGCCGAGGGCAAGCGCTGCGCCTTTCATGCGCCCAAAAGCCCCTACTGAGCCTTGCGCTTCGCGATTCATACGCCGATTTTCTTCGCCGGCGCGGTTATAAGCGCTGCCCAGCTCTTGGATACGTCTTGCCTGTTCGGCGGGGCTTAAACTGTCCCATTCTTGGCGCAGGGCGGCGGCTTGGTCGCGCAGCAAATCGGTGTTTGCCCCCATATCGCCCAAAGACTCGATGGCGCGGTCGAGATAATCCAAGCCCTCCACGCCGGCGGTGATGAGTAAAGAGGTTTCCAAACGATTAGTGTTAGCCACAAAAAACGCCCCATCAAAAAGATGGGGCGATTATCGCGCGCGCGCGAAGGTAATTAAGAGATGTAGCGCTTCAGAACCTAATCCAATAACTGCTCCATACTAGAGAGCTTCTCTGCTAAAGGCGATAGCAAATACTCCAAAGCGTGGGCATAAGCAGCAGCAGGCAAAGCGTTTTTGCCGTCCTCCTCCTTAGCCATCTCCTGCAAAGAGGAAATACAATAACTAATGGCAAAAGCCTCCTCTAAAGTCTTGCGCAAAGCAGCAGTATTCGCATTACTCATGACTCACCTCCGCGTCTAAGCCCAATGCCAGCTGTGCTTGCGCTTCTTCTTTTTGCGCCAATCGCGCCCTTGCTGCCGCTAATTGCCGAGGCTGTGGGGCAATTTGTACCGCAAAGCCCAAGCTGCGCAAATAGCGCAAATGCCGCGATACGGTGCTGCGCCCCGCACCGACTAAGCGGGCAATCTCGCCGGCGGATAAACCCAAGGCGCGATAGCGCAGCATCTCCGCCCAATCGGGGCGGGCTTTTAAGAGCTCGGATTGTAGTTCGGCAATGTTATTGAAATGCTGTTGCCGCTCGTTTAATACCGACAGCACCCATTGGCGAAATGCCTTGGCGGTATCGGTTTGCACAAAAAATGCCAGCATACGAGCACCGTCAAGACTAAATAAGCGAACATTTTGCTTGCCGCCAAAGGTAGGGACAGATTGTCCCACCCTTGTCATATTACCAATAAACTCATCGGCGTGGCGTTGGTAAGCCTTATTAATGCTATTACTTGGATTTTTTAGACCTAATGCTTTGCCAATGGTCTCGGCGGTCATATAAGGGGTGTCATCAAGGTAGATGAGCTCGATAGGATAGCCGTTAAAACTGGCTAATTGAGTATGCGCGTTCATAAGAACTCCTTGTTTAATTTTTTCAGAAATGCCCTTAAATAAAGGGTGTCGGGAGGCTGAAAAACCGAAACAAGAACGGCTGGGATTATTTCCGCGAGGGTATTGTATTCTCCGCCCTCCCAACATAGCAATCGTTTATTATGCCTAAATTTCGGGCATAAAAATAGCCGCAGACTATCGGGGCGGTATTTCCGCTTGTTTCGAGGTTTTCAGACCTCAAGTAAAATACTAACGCAAGTTTAGCGGCATTGCAAATATAATGCGCATAATCTTATTGTGCGGCGGCTGCACCCGTAAAACCCATACACAAAAACATAAAGCCGTCGCGGGTGATTTCATAAGCGGGGCGTTTTTCGCCGTTGCCGCCTTGATAGGTAACGGGCGTAAAATTGCGCTCGTTAAATTCTTTCGAACATTCAAGCTGCTGGATAGCGCGTAAGACATCTTTATGCTTTTTGCCAAAATGGTGCGAGACGGCAAGTGAGGTGGTAATTAGACGATTACCTGAACGGCGAACCATCGGCTCTTTATAACTAGTCATAAATGACTCCTTTCTGTTTTTTTCGAAGAAATCCCCTTTACTAAAAAGGGTGTTGGGGCGTTCGAAAATCGCAGAAAGACGACCGAGATTATTCCCCTTACGGGTATTGTATTCTCTGCCCCCCCAACATAACATGATTATTATGCCCAAAAATTGGGCATAAAAAAACCACAATATCGGTTGTAGCATCCGCTTTCTGTGAGGTTTTCGACGCCTCAACTAAAATACTAACGCAAGTTTAGCGGCATTGCAAATAAAATCCGCGCAAATACTATAAAATAGCAGTTAAACAATTGCTTAAATATATAGCCGCTATATCCTTGTCCAATTTTATTGCTGCTATAGCATAAAAAAACCGCTTGTTTAACAAGCGGTTTTGCTTGACCTGATTTGCTATTGCACACAGCGCACATCAACAGGGTCGCCTTTTGCGCCGATAATTTCCAGTTTGATTTGATAGACTTTCCCCGCTTCCAAGCGGCTGTCGTTCGGGCTAATGCTCGAGAGTTTATATTTGATATTACTGCCTTTTTCCAAGCCTTCAAGGCGGATTAAGTCCGCTAAATGCTCGATATAGCTGCTTGTGATTTGGTCTTTAGCATTGGTGCTCAGGTCGGCATTAAGATACAGTTTGCCGTCCTCGCGGTAAAACGCCATCCGGCTCAGGTTTAGCGTGGATTGGCTGCCGTCGCGGTGTTTGTCTAGGCAGTCAAGGTTATATGGCAGACGGTTAATCGTCGCCGTATCGGCGGCAAAAGCGCCGCCGCTCAATACCGCAAATGCGGCAATCATCAACGTTTTCATACTTTTCCTTTTTTCCGTTTAAGGGATTTATATTATATCGGCTTATTTTTTATTTACACTGCATTATTTTTAAATTTAATTCAATGACATGTAAAAAATTCTAAAAACTATGTTGCCATAGCAAAAAACCATGCTATAATACGCCCCATAGAGCAAACGCTCTATGTTGTAAGCAAGCCCACAGGGGCGGCTAAGTTAAGACTAAGGAGTCGAACATGTCTAAAACTCAATCAGAAATCCTTTCTCCTGTATTCCAAATTTTCCGTGATGCGGGATTCCACGTTGACCTAAAAAAAGAAGCTGCCACCTCTTTCATTGTGCGCGTATTTAGTCATTCTCGCAATGAAGGCGCTTTAATCTGCGATTTTGATAACCTTGAAGAATACAGCACGGTAGAAAAGCGCCGCGCCTTCCGCGCTGCCTACAACCGCGCGGTAGATGCCATTATCGCCGCTGAAAAACAGCTCGGCAAAAGCATCATCATTTAACAACACAGCACAGGCGGTTTTAGCCGCCTTTTCTCAAAAAAAGAGGGAATTATGAACGAAAAAATTATGTATACGCTCGGTAAAATCGCCGCCGTCGTCGAGCAGCACGGCGAGCTGCCGCCCACTATTTTTGACAAACTCGTTACCCGCCCGGTGCATACACTGGGCTTGCTTAAAAACAGAGATGAGTGGCGAGCGGCTATGGTGCAAGATGGCGAAGAGCTGGGCATGCTCTTTGCCAAGCTGCCCGCCGATATTGCCGACCCGGCCGACGGGGTAAAAATTGAAACCCAAGGTCCATTTTGGTTGGGATATTACCACCGTAAGAATACTGACGACATTTCGGCGCGTCTAACCCCTGATTTGCTCTCTGAGAGCGGGCAGCTATTATTTGGCGAGCATTGGCAAACACCGATGGCTGATGCTTTACAGTTATCAGATACGGCACGCATCCGCCAATGGTTAAGCGGTAGCAGCAAAATACCTGAAGGGATTTGGGCTGAGATTGACCAAATGTTACGGCAAAGGCACAGTCGTATTGGCGCGCTGTTGGATAGCAGAGAGCAAAATAACAGCTTATAAAATATCTGATGCGCGGGAATAACGTCCTAAAATACAATCAACTAGACTGATTTTGGGCAAGCTAAAAAATATGTTGCCATAGTTTTTGACTTGGTCTATAATTCGTCCATAAGGCAACAACAGGAGCAAAAAATGAAAGGCACCGAAAAACAGATTGCGTGGGCGCAAAAAATCAAATCTAAATACACTAGCGACATATTTGCCGCAAAACAGCTGTTGCATATCGCCATCGAAAAAAGTACGGATGGTTCGGAAAACAATATGATTTTTAAGGAAACTTTGTCAAAAATAGAGGCAATCGAAGCTATAGATGATGCAGCTTGGTGGATTGATAATGGCAAAATGAACCATGATAATTTTAAATCATATAGCCCATTGTATAAATTATCCAATGCTCGAGTGCTTGCAGACCCAAAAGCTCGCCTTATTGCTACTATCCGCGCCGTTAAATAATAGGAGACCAAAATGCAAAAAAAATACACCCCCGAACAAGCACTTGCAAAACTAGCGGAAATCATAACCGCACAAAAAATCGCTGACGAAAAGGCGATAGCGGAGCAGAAAAAGGCTTATGCCGATATTGCTTCGGGCAATATCGATCTCGCAGAAAGTAACGAAAACAGCGAATTAGATGTGGAAATTTTTACAGACTCAGAGGAAATACGTACTCAAATGATAGAGTACGTGCATCTCTATGTGGCTCTTAACGCCACAGCCCCTGATGCGCTAGACATCATTGATTATCTCGATCTTATCGCCAAACAGGATTACCCAGACAGCCCGTATAGGCACATATTAGCCTATCAAAATACGATACAGACCAAAGCAGACATGATCTGTCCGCGTAATATCTTTTTTGCGGCAGGCTTAGGCGCTCATGTAGATTATATGGTTAGTAAGTTAAGCTAATTGATTGATAGGGAAAGGTAAATGCTTAAAACATCTAAAAAACAGTTAGAATACGCAAAACGACACAGCGAAAAGCTGCGCCGTTTTGTCCTACGCCTGCACAAGGAGCAGGATGCGGAACTGATCAAAGTGCTGGACGACTTGCCCAAAGGCAGCATTAATAATACTTTAAAACAGGCGATTACAGAATATCTATTAAGCAAAGCTTTGGAGATTAAAAAAACCAAAAATAATACTTGACTTTGTTCTTGATTGAGAACATGATACACACATCGGGCAAGCATTGGGCTACCGAGTTTTTAGGAGACACAAAATGAAAGCACATATCGAAAGCATCTTTACAGCAAAAGTCAAACTCCGCACAGGCGGCGCCGAGCACAATGGAGTAATCGCCGAAACTGCTGATGGTCGTTTGTACTGCTTATTCGCCATGTCAACCCAACATGGATTTAAAAAAATCGCCGCAGCATTCTTAGCGGAGAAAGAGATTATCGATATCGAAGCACGATTAAAATCTGCAATAAAATCAGAGCGTGCATTTGAAATCACACGCAAGCAGAACCGCAAAGGCGGCACCTATTACGAAGCCAAGGAAAATCAATATTGACTCCCTTAGAACTTAGAATAGCCCGAGAGCATCTCGGGCTAACAGTATCGGAAGCCGCCGAACACATCGGTGGAGTAACCACTCGCTCATGGAATTATTTTGAAAACGGCGACCGCTCGATAAAAGCAGATATTGAACAAAAAATATCTGCATTATTAGAGCGGCGGAAAGAGATTTTATCGGAATTTACCAAAACAGATGCCGCCCAAATAGCTGTTATTTATTATGGGACACCCGATCACTGCGACAGTGTGCTTGAGTGGCGATTCTCCCAGTCTTTAGCTCGCACCCTTTCCCTTGATCACGGCGCAAAGCTAGTGATTTTTTCTGATAACTATTTCAGATGGTTAAACGGGAGGGAAGATAGCAAACAAATGAGAGCGCGGTGGTCAGCGCAAAGTCATCAAAGCCATGCGCCCTAATTATTGACTTTGAAAATTATTTGTCTAATGCAAGAACATTAAAAAAGCCGCTTTGACAGCGGCTTTTAGAGGTTAACGTTCGATCTAGATGTTGGGTCTAATCATATTCTGTAAACCGCATCGTCGGCTTGTCGCTGTCTTTGATAAGTTTACCTGACAGCCCATTTTGCCACCAATCATTGCTCATCCAGTCAATATCTGCATCTGAGGTCAATACCGTATGGGGTATCCACAATACACCATCTTTATTTGTAATACGGTCTTTGCCGTCTAATTTAAGCTCCATCGGCATGGACTGCAGAGCGTTTGCGTCAATAACAAATCCTGCACGCCCTCTTGTTTTGCCGTTAAGCGTAATTTTTTCGCCGCTTTGTAAGCCGCTGCTGCTGTTAAACATCAGCATACCTAGACGGGGGTTAAGCGTATAAGTGCTTTTATCGATTGGGCTACTGTGGCTGTCTGTGAGCGTGATACTGCCCCCGTCAAGGTCTTGGCTGCCGATATCTATCCAGGCACCAAATTCGACAGTCAGCGCTATATCACTTAAGGTTTGCGGCTGCGTATCAAGTGCCGCTACCTTACCCATTAGCGCGCGCGCTAACCCTTCTTTGTCAAAGGTATTAAAGCTAATACTGATTTCTGTAACTCCGGGGGTTACGACTGAGTCAATAGCCTCGCCGTAATCATCACGACCGGTGCTTTTAAGCTCGTCGGTTTCGCTTTCTCGCGAAGTCGTAAGGGCGCCCACGTTGCCCATTTTGACAAAGCCGCCATTACTTCCATAAACCCGGCCGTATAAATCGCCTGAGTATTTTTTACCGTGTTGTGCCATATAAGCTCCTTAGTTAGTTAATTAATTGTTGCCTTCATCGGCGATTACCGCGACTTCTGCCGTAAATCGCAGCGGGAAAAAGGCAAAGCCGTCCTCATAGCGGATAGGGATGGCGTTTGCCTGTACAAAGGGCGCGCTTAAAAGCGCCTGCCCCTGCGCGTTTTGTGGGTCAAAGCCCTGCAGGGCTTTGCAGATGGCGGTTAAGGTTTCGCCGACACCGTCGGTTTGCGGCTTGGGCGTAAAATGCCTTTTGACTAAAATTATACTAAAGCTTAACTCGATCAGCTGCTCGCGCCCGCGGTTATTGTCAGCCTGCGGCGTAAAGCCGTCCAAAACCACATAAACCGCCCCGTCTAGCGGCAGCTGGCGCCGCTCTCTGTAAAGCGCTGTCAGCTCTGTTGCCTCGAGCACCGCTTTAACGCCCGGCACGCCCTGCAGGCGTGCCAGCAGCGCCGGATAGCAGGCCAATAAATTATCGGCAAACGCAGGTTTAGCCATTTACCGCTCCTTGCATAAACTGGTTTAAAATATCGTTAATATCGTATCTATCTTCGCCGGACAGCCCTAAAAAGGGGCGTGCCGGCATTTTGCCTGTGCCGCTCTGATGATACCGCCCGTAGTGCCGGTCTGTGCCGATGACGACGGCGGCAGCACCGGCATGGTGGGTAATGGAGCGCATCAAATCGCCAAACTCGGTCAGGATTTTGCCGCGGTTGCGTTCTTTGCCCGCTTGGCTGGCGGGCAGCAGGGCCGCCCAGCCGTTGCCGTCAGGTGCGGTCTCGTCGGCAAAGCGTTGCCGCGTGCTGCCTTCGAGCAAACTGCCGATGGCCGCCATCACAGGGGCGGTATCGCCCAAGCGCCGCCCGATGCGCGCCAGGCGGCTGTGCAGGCCGGCAATCTCATCGTTAACGATTAACTGCATCACTCCCTCCAGACGGACGGGGCAGGGTTAGGGGCAACGGCGATGCCGCTGCCGAGAGCAGGATTGCTGCCGCCCTCAATGCCGCGCAGCATAGCGGGATTGCGCATGACTTCCTTAAGCCAGGCAATCGCCTGCTTGTAGCGGTCTTCGACAATTTCGGTTACGCCGTTTTCATGCAGATAGTAGCGGGCGATATCGCAGATCTTAATCACTAAGGCTTTAGGCGGCGTGACCGCCGCGATATAAGTCAGCTCGCCTTTGCTATTGCGTGCTACCAGTCCCGCCGCACGCAGATAGCTTTCGGCCTCCGCCTCGGCATCGGCGATGGCATGTGCCACCACCGCGCTGTCAATCACTTGATAGGCTTCGCGGTCGGTAAGCTGCGCCAGCTCTTGCCCGCCGAAGCGCTCAATCAGGTCTTGCTCGCTAATCATGACAGCTCCTTAAGCAACCGCCACATCAAAGACCAGTTCAGGGCGGTGGACTAAGGGTAGCGGATTACTTTGTGCTTTCAAATCCCAGCCACCTTCATGTCCGAACTTTTCGCGACTAGCATAGTACGGCTGCGCTCTGGCATTGACCGCGCCGTTCATATTGGCAGGAGCAAAATGTTCAAAAAAGGTATTTTGTGTGCCCTTTGGCAAGATAACCCCTTGTTTGGCTTTGATTTTGGCTTTGCTGGCAAATTCTTCATCATAAAGCACAAATTCCACGCCCGCCGTTTCAAAATGCCCGTCAAATCCTTCACGATAGGCTTTAGCCTCTTGGTATCGCAAATAGATATCGACCATGCTTTTATGGCTGATAATAGCTTCAAATAGCTCACTTGAGCATAAGCAAATCCAGCCGCTAACGTGTTCGCCGTTGCGTTTGCTGCGTCCATAGCTTTTGAGTTTCTCAAGTTCGACCGTGATATTGGCTGCGGCGGCAGCGGAAAACGCGGCTTTATGGCGGTTTAAGCCAAATCGTCGATAAATATCAACCAGTTCTGTTCCGTCGGCATTTAAAATTTTCCCTTGTAAGGCACCAAACATCAGATGCTCGCGCGTGTGCTCAATATCGGCTTTCATGTCGGCAAGTTTTTCATTAACCAAATCCGCTACGGCTGCCGGTTTGTTATCACTCCCCCAAGCGGCAAGGTTTTGCACATCATCCGCCAATACCACATCATGTTTGGGCAAATGTAGCATATCGAAATTGCCGATATGATTGTATTCGGCCTCGACCGGCTCACCGGGCGTACCGCGTGGCACAGCCGGGACAAGGTTTAATTTGCGGTTTTTTTCGCCAAGACGCACAAAGGTGGTGCTATGGTATTTGGGTTTAAAAATACCCAATTCTCGGATAATGGATGGGGTAGCGGGCAATTTATTGATTGCCTCAGTCATGGGGCGTACCCCGAAAACGCTGTTGCTGGATAAAGGCATGTCTATTCTCCTTTTAAATATTAGTCGCTGTCGGCGATCGGTTCGCCGATGTATTTGATGCCGTAGGTATCACCTTGGGCTTTGAGTTCCTCTAGGTTTAAATAGGTTGGGTCGCTGCTATCTATACCACTCTCTGCAAGTCCTAGATTGATTTGCATCATAAAACTGGTGATTTTGCTTAGTGCAATCACGTCTAAGTTAATGGTGCAATTCCATGGCTGGACAAGCGTTTGCCCATACTCAGCATTACTTAATGCAATTAAGGGTTGGTTGCGTGGTGGGTAATTGACCACATCGCCGATTTTGACCGTCGGCTCAGCAGCAATCGCTACACGGCTATTGGGATCAGCCTCAGATTTGAGGATATCGCCCATGACAAGTTCGCGTTTTTCCATTTAAACCTCCTTTAAACGTAATTTTTGTCTTGCTTAGCACGCTGCTCGGCATTGGCAAGCAGGGGGTTGGCGGATAATTGCATTCCTTGACCGGTCAGCGGCGGGTGCTGCTCGCCAAGCAGATAATCGGGGGCGTTTTTGTTGGGTTTTAAATCGTTAATCAGAGAGGCAAGGTTTTCTTTATCTGCTGACAACAAGACGTTGACCATCGGCTGAGAGATACCTTGCCAGCCTTTGCCGTCGGTAGTTTTGGCAAATCCTGCTTGTGAGAGCTGGGCTTCCACTGCAGCCGCCTGTGCTTCTGCCTCGGCATCGGCAGCCGCTTTTTCTAAATCGGCTTTGACTTTTTCAAGCGCAGCTTTTTCGCTTTCTAAGGCAGATAATTGCTGTTTTAGCTTGTTGATTTCGTTTAGGGCTTCTTCGAGTTCCATGCTTTCCTCTTGTTGTTGGGTATTGGGTAAATCGATAGTACCGTCGTCAGACAGCACTACGGCGCTGGTTTGACTGTCCACGCCGGTCGGGGTAAAAGAGATTTCGCGTGCCAGTGCGTTTTTTAAGATGCGCAAAGGGCCGGCAAGCAACTGCCCGTTAACGGTTTTTTGCTTCCCCGCGGGCAGATCCTCGATTGCCGCCGGCACGATATGGGCGGACATCTGCCAGGGGAAGCCGGCGTCGCCGTCATCGGCGATTGCTTTGCCGTGCTCGTTGGCAAGCAATGTGCCGCTAATGCTAAGTTGGTTATTTACAATGCTGAGTTTGCCAAAGCCCGCGCGTTTAGCGCGGTCGTGGTCAATAAGTGCCGGCAGATTGTCGGCAAAGCGTAGGCTGCTCAAGTCGATAATGGCAGTTCTGCCCTCATAGACAAAGGGCTTGCCGCTGTTGGCAATGCCGTCAAATCGCCGTGGCGCCCCGTCCTGTGCGGCGGCGACATTAGCCTCCGAAAGCAGGTAAATGCCTGCCCGCGGCTTAGGTTGAGAGAGATAATAGGATATTGGCATAAGTCCTCCTTGCTTGGGGGTATTATGCCGACCGGCAGATTAGGGCGTTAACCGTCGTGCTTCAGAGTAAAAATATAATAATAAAAATAGCTTAGCACAAAATCAGACGCAAATATGCCTTTGAGGCGGCCGCACTTGCCAATCCCCGAAAGCTAAAGGCAAAAAAAAGGGATAATCCCGCTTAAGCACGGTAAAAGCAAAAGGCGCCGCTTATCCGCTTTGCAATCTACCTTAGACACCGTTTAAACGCCGTTTAAATTCGTCTTAAATCGTTTAACTATTTTTTTGCGCGTAAGCGTAAATCCGCGCATAAAAAACGCGCCTAATCGGATTTTAGGCGCGATGTTGACTAATTATTGCTTTGGCGCAAAGCGCCGGCAAAAGTAAAAGACGCTTTTAATGCTGCTGATTACTGTGCCGCCAGCCTTTGATTACTCATTGCCGGCTCGAAAGTTGCCAAGGTCTCGTCTTGCGGCTGGGGCTTTATGCGCCGCCAATCCCGCAAATATTGCCGAAAAAGACGTAGCCCCATCGGCGCGGCTTCGCGCCGCCATAAGGTTTGAGCGGTATCATCCGCGCGGATATGGCACCAATCCTGCAGCAAAATCGCTCCGGTATCTGCGCCGTCATCCATTTGGTATAGGGTGCCGCCGGTAATTTTGTCGCCCATGTGGATTGCCCAACGTAGCGCGTCACGCCCGCGGTGGCGCGGCAATAGCGAGGGGTGGTAGCCAACCGCCCCCAGCCTTGCCCTGCTCCGGTGTTCACGGCTGATAAAAGCATGGGCGTGGGCGGCTAAAATGACATCGCATGCCGGTAGGGCACCGGCATGCGGAAAAACATCAAATGCCAAAATGCCCCGGTGGGATGCCGACTGATACAGGCGGTCTTGCGCGTTTGGTGCTATCACAGCCGCAATCTCATGACCATCGGCAATACATTGCCGCAGCAGCCGCTCCGCCAGCCATTTTTGCCCGATAATGATTATTCGCATGCGTCCTCCCCCAAATAGCGAAAACCCTGTACGGCACGAAAATGCCCACCATAGCCGGTGCCGCCGCTAATTTTATTAAGGCCGTTTTGTTTGCCTTTTTTCTCGGCGGCGCGGCGCATCGTGTCGCGGCAGCGAGCCTTGTTATCGCCGTGCAGCACCGCCGATACCTGCGTCCATTTTTTATCCCGGCGCAGGGCATTGGCTAATGCCGGATGCGAGGTGTGAAATAGCGTCCGCATCGGTTTGTTGTAGCGGTTTTTCCCCTGCCACCACATCTCGCAGCAGGCGTTTAAAAACCGCATACCCACGCCTGCGCCTTGCCATTCGGGCAAAACCACCAGGCGACAGGCACGGGCCTCAATCAGCCCCTGCCGCGTGGAAAAAGCAATATGCGCCACGGGCTGCCCTTTGACCAAGCCCATATAATGCGTGGCGGCAATCATATGGGGCAATTTCAGATAATGATGCGGCTCAAACAGCTGCCAGTCGGCCTGCTTGCATTGGTAAATTTCCAGTTCGACGCGTGGTCTTTGCCTTTCCCACCCCCATTGGAATTGCCCCGTATCCGTATCCAATACCCAGTCTGGCTGCAGCCAATCTAAAATATCGCGATGGCAGGAAAGCAAAACGGCTTTGCCCTTGGTGCGCCGCCATGCTTTGGCAAAGGCGCCTGCGCCGATTTGGGCGATTTGGCGGTCTACCACCGAGCTAAACTCATCCAAGACGGCAAATTGAGGCGCCTCGCAAATTAAACGCGCCAAATTGGCACGAAATTGTTCGCCATTACTCAATACAGGATAGGGGCGCAGCCAAGCCGGCACGGTGCCCAAGCCGACAGATGCCAGCGCGGCGGTAACCTCATTGATGGTGCCATCAGGTGCAATGGCATCTACAATCGGTAGGTTTTTATCCCATTTAGGCGCGTAAATTTTGCCTAGTTTTTTGCCGATACTGGTCTTGCCGGAGCCTGAGGGGCCGACCACTACGCCGATTTTCCAATCCTGTTGCTCAATCGGCAATTCCGTCGACAAATCGAAATTCGCGCCGCTGTCTACATTAAACAAGGATTTAATCGAGGCCGCGCGGTAACTGTCAAAATCGCTGCAGCGGTGATGTATCTCTATTTTCATACGGTCACCACCTTTAATTTCAAGCCTTGCTGTTTCAACATTTCATAGAGTTGCCGTTGCTGGCTTTCATTGCCGCAAATGACGACGATGCCGTGTTGCGGCTTATATTTAAAGCCGTTTTTGCCATAATGTTTCTGTGCTTTATCCATAAGTATCATGCTCCTAAAGTATGATGCTCAAGGCATTCCGGTTTAAATTTAACTTAAAATGCGGCTATGAGTTTTTCTGCAATCCATTTTGCGACTTGCGGACAGACGGCATTTCCGGCAGCCTGAGCCTCTGCAAGGTTGGCCGCATCCAATCCCAAGCAAAGCCCATCATCGTCAGCCGCTCTTTGCCGCTCAACCATCTGATGCCGTGCGTTGGGGACACAGATAATATCCGTGGCGCTACGATCAATGCAGCCTGTCCCAATGCCGCGCAGCAAAGTACGGTGGGGTTTTTGCCCATTTTCTTCAAGCGGTTCCGGAAGGCCTCCCATTGCCCCACAGTCAGCCATAAACTCAATGGGGGGATACTCTCCCAAGCCAGCAACCAAGAATACGCGGCGGCGTGCCGTGGGGACTCCGAAATATGCAGCATTGAGCACGCGCCAGTATCCCACATACCCGCATTCGGCAAGGGACTGGATAACTGTTTGAAAGTCTTTGCCATTGTTGCTATTGAGCAACCCCGTAACGTTTTCAAGCACCAGCCAGCGGGGCTGTAATGTATTGACGATGTTGAGCGCATCGAAAAAGAGTCCTGTGCGCTTGCCAGCGAGCCCACGCCGCTTGCCAGCAATGGAGACATCTTGGCAAGGGAATCCGCCGATGATGGCATCGACGCGCCAGAGTTCAGGCAAGACGGTGCGCACGTCGGCAAATTGTTTGGCGTGTGGGAATCGGTCGGCAAGCACTTCTCGGCAGGTGGGGTCAATCTCGACTTGCCAAGCGGCGCTAAATCCTGCTTGCTCAAAGCCGAGGTCAAAGCCTCCGATGCCTGCAAAGAGACTACCGATGCTTGGGGTTTTCGCATTCATAATTTCCTTTTAAGCTATGATGCGCTTGGGCATTCTGATTGATGAGATAGCGCTGTTTGCAGCGCGGGCATTTGATTTCGATTGCGCCGCTAAAAATTTGGCCTTTGCCTAATAGCCTGTTGCAATAGCAGCGATAGTATTGAGTCATTTCGTATCCTTGCAAATTGTTTAAAAAAACGCTAGGCTTGCCTTTCTCTCGCGGGAGAGGCGAGCCCTGCTTGCAGTGGGCTATCACTGTGAGAGCCTGCGTGTGGTCGTACACACGCGGGTTGCTCGTTTAGCGCTATGGATTGTAGCAACTCGTCGCTTTAGGCCGGATATGTTTTGATTCAGCCGGCATATTACTGATTAGAAAACCTTTCATCTGCGTTCCCGCGCGTAAAACAACTTGCAAACAGCCATTGACTTTCCCCAAAGCACGACCTATGATGTTTTTTCGGCAAACAGAAACACGGTGAATCTCCCCGCCGTAGGCTTGATGTAAATCATGACCGCGTGAGGAAGGGCAGTATGCGTTAAGCATCAAAAAGTCTTATGACGAACTGCACGGGAGCTCCTCCTGTTTGCTATTTTTTTAATAATCGCGCTTTTTCCTTAACGTAACTTTTCTCGTCCATCTCAAACAAACTCAGCAAATATAGCTCTTTCCCCTTTACGGACTTCACAATAGCTTCATAATGCCTATCAGCAACGCTAAAATAAACATACTTATTTTCAGCAATCTGCTTTACAACTTCTGCATTTTTTAGCAAAAAAGCCGCGTCTTGAAACAAGGTAAATAAGCGTGTAGGCGCAATTTCTTCATGGTTGCATAACTCCTTGATTAAACTATCCTCTGACAAATAAATTAAAGCCGTTTGGCTTTGCCATTTTTCCTTTATTTCAGGAGACAAAGTCGCCGCCACCCATTTCTCCTTTCGGCTTAATTGCCTTTGTAACTGCTCTGAATTTTCTCTTCTTCCTCCGGCCGTCTTAACCGCCGCTGCCAGCTCTTCGAAGCGTCGTGCAAAATCCTGTCCCACCACCGTGGGCACCATACTGTTAAAATCAGGCTGCTCCACCAAATCCAGCATATAGCGGTTAAGCTCAAGGTCAAAAGCCTGTTGATAGGCAGTTTTATTGCTGACATGCCCCCAGGCCTTGAGTTTTTCGGCGTAGAGTTTGCGCATAGCCCCGAGGCGGTCATGATGATGGTTAAAACTTGGGTCTATGCCTTTTGGCGTTTTTAATACCTCGCCCGTGCGCTTATTGATGACTTGCTCGGTCTCTAGCGTCATCGGTTCGCTAATGCCGATTTTCTCCGCCTGCGCTTTGCTTAATTGCTTAACCCAGCACAGGCAGCCGTAGCCGTTAGGCGGCATAATGTTTTGCCAAATCGGGTCATCGACAGGGCGTACCAGACCATAATAACGGCGGTGATCATGGCGCGGGTGCTCGCTCATGCTAGGCATATATTGCAAATACGGCAGCGCCATTTTGCTGTCTTGTATGCGTTGCCATTGTCCAGCAGTATAGGCAGAGTGCAGATTGGTATGGTAAATGGTGCGTAAGCGTCGATACGAGCCAAGCTGCACCTTTTTAATTTCCCCTGTCATGGGGTCGCCCATGACTTGCCGCCCCCACCAACCTCGTGCCATTAAATAGGGCATTAAACGCTGTTTAAAGGCATTAAAATCCGTGCCATGTTTGAGCGCGTCTTGTATGGCGGCGTGGGTCTCGGCAAGCAAATCCTCGTCCATCATTTTGGCAACGCTAAATGCAATGGCGTGTTCTTGTGCCAGCACGTCCCAATGGCTAAACGATGGCAAAAGTGCTTTATTGCCGTGGTGCCTTAGGGCTTGTTGATTGACTAAAGGAGCGGTGCTGCCTGTCATGATTACGCCCCCAATCCTTGGTGCCGCGATGATGCCGCTTGCGCGGCCAAATCTGCCGTCAGACCATTATCAGGCAAGACTAAAGCGGCTAATGCTGCCTCAAATTCATGGTAGTTTTCCACCTTGTCTAAAACCGCTTGCAAGGCTTTTACTTTACCGCTCATCAATTGCTCGGCTTGGCTTTCTTCTAACTCCCTAATATGAGGGGCGTGTTGTCCTGCGCTTTGTTGATTATCAGCCAAAGCTAAGCCTTGTGCGTCAAAAGGTGTGGGCTTTGGGGCAGATAGGGCAAGGCTAGTTTGCGCCATCGCGCCTGCGCTAAAATGCCCCTCTTCATAACCGCAAATCTCGCGAAAATAGTCGCCGTTGAGCGATAGCGCCCCTGATTGCAGGTAAATTTGATCGCGCTGGGCGCGTTTTAAGTCGATGCTGTCAGGTTTCTGATGTTCAAACCATAGACCCTGCGGCGCATGGAGCGGGCGACCGTACTGGGCATTAACAGCGATGACCGCATCAAGCGCGTGCTGTATTGCACGTGCAAGTAGGTCTAAATAGGCGCTAATTCGGTCTATGCGGGTATTTTCTTCTGTCTCTTGTGCCGCGCGGCTACCATTGTCTAAATCGCCGGTTTTAACACGACCTAAGAGCAATTTTTGGATACGCGCATTGGCTAATTTCTCAATCAATCTAAATGCTTCACCGTTGCCGCTGAGTTGATGCATGCTAATTTCATCATCTTTGCCAATCGCCGCGGCACCACCATTGCTAAAGCCAAATAATTTACTCACAAATTCATTAAGTGCGCCAAAACCACCTTGTTTGCCGATGATGTAAGGCTGCGCATAGCGTTTGACAAATTGTCCGGCATAGGCCAAGCCGCGTTTTCGCAACACCACCGCAGGGTAGGCACGCAAAATCATCATTTCCCCTGCAGGACGAGCCGGCACGGCCTTGCTGCGCAAAACCAAATACTTCATTTTTTGATCCAGCACGATTTCGCCGCTATCGGCGGTGAGCAGCACATTGCCATCGCGTTTTGGGTTGTAACGGTCTAATTCGCCGTCTTTATTCAGCACTTGCGCGATTGTCCAAAAACCATCAGCTTCTTGGTGGTAAATATATTCCGCCACGGCATAGCCGTTAAAGCGTGCCAATACCGCAACATCGACAAAGGTTTCTAAATGTTGATTCAGCATACGGTAGAGGCGGTTAATGATCGTTTCATCAACATCCTCTCCCCAAATCCGCCATGGCTGTGCCATCATCGCGGCGCGCAAATCTTCACGGCAGCTCTCCACCTCATCATCTGCTAAACAAGCCTCCAATAGTTCTTGTCGGCTTTTCCCTGTCTCGGCAATTAATGCTTCTAAACTGTCGTTGCTTTTGTCTAAATCGGTGTCGATGGTAGCAATCAGGGCTTTTCTATCTACTTTTTGTGGACTTAATCCAAACATTAGTCACTCCAAATATCGGGTTCAGGTAGCTGATAACTTTGCGCCTGCGCCGCCGCACCGCTGCTAGTCGCCAAGGCCCACAGCATATGCAGGGCATCTGGTCCGTCATCATGATCGGCTTTGGGGAAATGCCGCAGCTGATCTATCAAGGTGCTTTGCTCTTGCTTAAGCAAAATCAACCCATTGGCAAGGTGCGGCTGCAAACTCTCAATGCGCAGCATTTTGTCGGCATGCGGGCTGACGGCGCGTGCCGGCACGGGGCAGCCGCGTGCGGCAGAGCGCTTCACCAACTCCGTGCGCAAAAATTCTTGGAATTGCACCGCCTCCACCGCCCAAACATGGCAGCGGTATTGTTGATGCAGGCTGATCACATCTTCGATGATGCGGTCAGGTAGCCGCTTTTTAATCTGCGCTTCCAGCACAAAGAGCTTGCCGCTGCTGCGCTGATAAGCACCAACCAAAATCGCACTAGGGTCGCGGCCGGTGCCATGCTTACCCAAAGAGGGGTCGACTGCGCCAAAGGTAATAAGGTCTTGCGGCAACTCACCCCAAAATTGCAGGGCATTGGCAAATGGCGCGTCATCACCGCTGGCGGGGTCGTTTTGAAGCTCGGTATCAAAATTCTTATGCCCTTCTTTAGCGCGGATACGCATCAGTTCATACAGCGGCCGGCTTTCCCAGCTGACAATTGCGCCTGCGCCCATTTCCGCTTTATTGGCAAGATAATAGGCTTCTGCCGCCTCGTCGCCATCGCTATGAAAAATCGCTTCAAACTCATCCCACAGCGCCATATTGTCAGGCCAGCGGATAAGGGCTTTAAACAGACGGGTTCTCCAGCCTTTGTTTTTTAAAATGCGGCTGAGGACGCTGTCATAGTGCAGGATGGTGCCGATATAAAATACATCGAATTTTTCGCCTACTGCGCCGAGTTTCATCACCGTACTATTGAGCCAATCTTGCAATTTATCGCGTTGTTCAGGTTTGCGTACATTCTCGTCATTTTCTAAATCGTCCAGTAAAACCAAATCAGGACGATATGCCCCATGCACAAAGCCGCGCAGAGCCTTAGCTGCCCCTGCCACTTGGATTTTTACATGGTTTTTACTCACAATTTTGCCATCTTGCCAAGTGCTACCCACGCCAAACACTTCAGGAAAATCAATTTTTAAGCGCGTATTAAATTCAAGCTCTGTCTTAATCGCCGCTAAAAACTCTGCCGCCTGCTCATAGGTATTGGATATAATCACGATATAGCGTTTTTGCGCCGTAACCACGCAATAGAGGCTAAATAAGCGCGTCACAATCGTCGATTTCGCCTCACCACGCGGCGCAGCAAGGGCATAACTCTGTGAGCGCGGATTATTGAGCAAAGCAGGCAGCTCAGCAAACAGATAGTCATGCAACTGTGATTGATTTTTATGCCGCAAATAATGCGGAAAATAGGTTTTTAAAAAGTATTCAAACCCTGTTTGCGGGTCTTTAACCGCCGCTACCCGTTTGGCAATCGCCGCTTTACTGTCATCCCAGCCCTCAAAACTCGCCTCAATTTGCTGCTTCAGCGCAAAAGAAAGCTCGCTTAGGCGTTTAATAAACTCCTTGCTTTGCATTTATCTCAGCTCTTTTTCTAAGGTTTTGCCAAAAGGTTCAAGAATTTGCATGAAGTCCATTAATAAATCGGGCTTATGCTGCTTGAGATAAGCCGCCAACATTTCCACCACCTGCAAAGCCACCGCCAATTTGCTGGTCTCGGGCATGAGCTTTTTATTGGCACTAATCGCCTTGTTGTAGCTATCAGATAGACTGGTTAAGAGCTGCACGCGTTCAGCCGCGCCAATTTCCGCCACCTGCAAAGCCTCCATTGTCGCTTTAAATTGCAAGACTAAATCGGTTAAGAGTTGGCGTGCCACATCTTCCAAGTCCGTCCCGGCTAGGGTATGGGCGGCACGTAATTTATCCCAATCATCGCCAAATTCCGCCGCCTGCTGCTTCCAGCGCCGAGCGGTAGGCAATGATACGCCGACCTGCGCTGCTGCTACTTCTAGGGACAGGCGCTCAAATAGATACAGTCGCCTAAGCTCGGTTTTGGTATTTACGTCATGCGCCACACTTAGCCCCCGAATTTGGCTTTAATCAACTCAATGCCGATGGTCATAATGGCGCCGCTAAACGTTCCGGCTACTGCGCCGGCAATCGCACCGCGTTTGGTGGCAGTTTGCTCTAGCTCATCAATGCGCACTAGCATCTGCGCATTTTGGGCGTGGATCTCCATCAAAAGTCGCATCATTTCGCCATTGTCAATCATTTATCCGCCTTCTGGTCTAGTTTATCGCCCAATTTCTCAATCTGACTTTTGATCTCACGCAACATCTCCATCACCAATTGCGCATCTTTTTGCGCATCATCACGCCGCTGATATTCTTTGCGGATTTCCAGCACTTCAGCATTCATGCGCGCATCAATCCGATCCATGCGTGCCTTATCCTCATCTTGCTTTTTATCAATCCCGCGCACCCAATGCCAAAAAATCGCAATGACTAAACCCAATAGGGCGTTATAAAGCATCTCTGCGCTCATTTTTTGCCCCCACAACGCGCTTGCCAGCTTTGGTTATGGTTTAATATTTGACGTTTGGTCTCGGTCGTATCCTGTCGCGAGGCATAAATCGGGGCAAACGCCAGGCAGCTGCTGTCAATCATCAGCGGCGCTGATTGGCAGCCTGATAACATCAAGCTGCCGAAAGTAAGACACAACAATTTTTTCTTAATCTTGACTACCACAGCTGCCTCCATCGTCATAACTGCTATTAGATGTGCCGCTATGGCTGTCCGCGCAAGCGCGGCTTTCATCTTCCCTTAGCCATCCGCTCATCGCTAGTGTATGGTCTAGTTCTCGTGCCGACAGGCGTGCATTGCCTTCTTCGATCAAGGCGCGGTCATGCGCCGCTTCGATTGCGGCATTTTGGCTGCTAATGGTCGTTTTTGCCGCGTTTAACTCGTCTTTAAGGCGATTTTTAATGCCGTTTAAATATGCAATCACGACAAGACATAATGTCAATAGTAGTATTAAGGCAATGGCAATCTCAGGCATGGTCATCGCCTCCATGTTTGCTTTTATAGGCGCTGACCGCGCCTTTACTGACGGTTAAGCCGCCGCAATAGGCGGCAAAAGTGATATAAAACTCGCCGCTACTGGATCTTTCCAGCAAGACGCTAATGAGTAAAATGCCTGCCAGCACCAAAAAGCCCAAAAATTGGATCGTTGCTGTCGTGGATAGCCGACCATCAGCATTGCTGATCAATTCTTTAATTTTCATAGACCACCTCACAGAGATGGGCTGCGGGTATCTCACCGCCGCCATCAAGCCAAGCTTGCACATCAAATCCAGGGCAGAGTTTTGTCCACTCATGCGCCTCAATTTTGCCGTCCCCATCCTGATCAGGGCTCAAGTCACGATGTCCACAAATCTCTGCGGCAGGGTATTTTGCAGACAGCGCCGCCACTAATTCGTGCAAGCTTAGCCATTGGCTTTTTGTAAAGCGCTCAGTACCCACCAAGCAAATGCCAATCGAGCCTTGGTTATAACCTGCCACATGCGCACCAATCTCGCCCACCGCGCGCCCAGTGCCCACGCAGCCATCACAATCAATCACAAAATGGTAGCCAATATGCCCCAAGTGTTCATTGAATGCCGCGCGTGCCGCCCTTGCTCTGCGAAAGCCGCGTGCCTGATGCCAGCCATCAATCCGATCTGCGGCGGCTTGCCTCTCATTGGCTAAGATGCGACCATTGCCGGTAGCTGCGCAATGGATCACGATGCGGTTAATGTTCATTTTTGCCCTCCATTTCTAGTGGGAGCATTGTCACAGACAATAAAAAACCCCTCAAAATGAGGGGCTTCAGTCGATTAGACAAACCTTAAAATAAACTTTGCTGCGCTGTCGCGGCTTTGGCACGTGCTAAAATATCATATCCCCAACGCTCGGTAATACCGAATGCGACGGCCAGCGCCTGTATCGCCGCTTTTTTGCTTTCGCCCAATGAGACAGCCTGCTCAACGGCTTGGCAAAAGCGCCGATTACGCAGGGTAATCAGCGCGGCATCGCATTTTGGCACATACAGGCGCGCGCCGCCATATACCGCCATCAATGCCTCTGCGGCAGGTTCCCCTATGGTCTCGTTTAAGCGGGCAAGGTTACCGCTTTCGAGCTTGCCCACGGGGATATGTACGTCCAATCCGCCGAAGGCTTGGACGAGCTTAATACTTGCCTCATAGCCGATCACATAGATCAGCTCCAAAGCAGCCTGCGGCAATAATTCACGGAATTCTGCCTCATCATATAGTTCAATTGTATTCATCATTTCCCCTTTGCCTGCTGGCGGCGTTGGTGGTAAATCAAGGCTTGCAGCAATTTGTGGGTCTCGGCGGCATTAAGCCACTCAATCGCTTCGCGCTTAAACATTCTTTTAGCCATTGCCTCGGCATATTGCCAAGGTAATTTCTTTTCCGCCAAAATCGCCTCGATTTTAGACAGTAGCGCTGTTTTACTCTTAGCAACACTGGGTTTTCTGCCGGTGCCTGCGCGTTTGGGCGTAAAACCTAAGCGTTTCATTTCTTTTAGCACCGCTTCTAGCTCAATGACTGTCATCTCTGTGCAGCTGCTTTTTTTAGCAGTGCGATACAGCAATGCCCGGTAGCTGTCATTGTCCATCTGCAATTGGCTTTTGCCGATATGGATTTTGGCAATCAGCCCTTTTCTGTCCTGTGTTTGTCTATTGTGCATTTTTACCCCCTTGTTTGCTTGACCCTTTAAGCACTTGGCTGCGCGCCCCCACAGCTGCCATCAGCCCATCAAGCATCGCCAAATTCTGCCTCCGCTCTGCGGCGCTTATTTTTGGCTTAGGCAGGGTCTTCGGCTCGGGGCGCGCGGGCAAACGCTCAATCAGTGCTTTAGGCGCAGGCCATTGGCTAATTTCGCCGGCAAGGCGAGTAAATGCTTGTAAAATACGCGGTGCATCGTCTTCTTGCTGCACATAAAGGCTGAGTACCACTAGCCAGCTATCGATGCAAGCATCCAATTGCGCTTCGTTTGGCGCAAAAGCAAGGCGCAGGGCATAAAGCATCTCTAAACCGTCGATAATGGCGTTATGACAAGCATCAGGCATCATTTGCGTCTCCCTGCAAAAACTGCCGCGGCGCTGCTGTTTTCCTGTCTCGGCAGGGCAATGCCGGCTTCAGGGGCTTTTGTAAGCACCGCCGTATCGCCAAGACGCATTTTGGAGATCACCTCATATAAATAGCCGTGCGACTTAAGGGGCAGTTCCAATTCGCCGCGGTCGCGTTTATCCAACATCACACGCATGGCATTAAGCCATGCCGCCGCCGGCGCCTCATATACCTGCCCGTTGCGTGTGATACGTTGCGCCTGCATATCGGGAATGAGATCGCCCAGCAGGCTTGCCAAGCGGGCAAATGACAGTTCGCTCTTGGCAGGTCTAAACAAACCAAGGTAACGCACAGTGAGAGCGGATACCTCACCACCCAAGGTGATGAGGTGTTTTAAGGCTTCTCGCGCATCGTCATTAGCAAGCAAGCTGTCTAGGCTATGACTAGCGCCACAGTTGGGGCAGCGCAGTTTCATAATGCCACCTCAATTTCAGCGCCTCTGCGTACTTGCAAGCCTTGCAGCGACAACAACATCAAATATTCTTTTTGGCTTAATTCGACACAACGCCAACCGCGCTTAATCCGTATACCATTTTCTGTAATAGCCACGCTTGCAGCACCATCAAGTGCTGCTTCAAAACGACTACGCTTACGCAATTTGCTTTGCAATTGACCGATAATCCAGTTAATTAACGTACGCATATCACACCTCTGTTTTAATAATTGCATCTTCCCCAACTAAAAAGGCATGATATTCTTGCCCTGTCAAACGGCTTTTTGCTTTGGGGGTCATAGGTAAAAGCCTCTCGACTATTTTTCTAAACCCATCAAAATCGCAACCAAATCGTTTCTCAAGCGCTGTATCAATATCCCATGAAAATTCATCATCTTCCGAATTTTCATTCATTCTCTGAATGGCCTGTTCATAGCTATCGCCGATGCATATCCAAGCAAGCAGCTCAACATCATCACAATCGTTTAAATAAATCGGTTCTATATACATTTTCACTCTCCTATAACTTCGCCAAATCCAAAGACACCGCCACCCACGGGGCTTCTTCGTTATCGCGCTCATACAAACGCACATAAGCACGTGTCAGCACGACTTCTAGCGCATCTGCAATTGCATCCATAGCTTGATGCCAACGCTCATCCTCGATTTTTACGCGTCGTAAAGCCAAAATTCTTGCCGTACTGATATTCCCCTCTTTATCTACGTCAAAAGCGCTGTTGATCAAAGCCCGTAAATCTGCATTAGCAGATGCCGTCCACTCATGCAGCAGCTCATCAATTAGAGCCTTAGCGGCTTGCAATCCTTCATTAAAACTCATCACGTCTTGCACGCTGTATTGCACTTTTTTCAAGCCGTCATAAGAGAGCAAAGTCATATTTCCCTTACGCCCTCCGAGTTTTACCCCATACCGTTCTGCGCTAATCTCTGCCAATGCTGCAATCTCGCCCAGCAAACGTGACTTAAATCCTTGCATTTCTTCACGTAAAGCGCTCCCGCGTCCTAACGCCTCGTTAACTAATTCATCACGCAGCAGGTCTACTTCCGCAATTTTTTCAACCGGTACCAAATGACCGAAACGATTAGTTTTATATCCCACCAGTTTTTCTGTATTTTCCATTTCTTACTCCTTAATTAAATGTTCTTTCAATAAATCTGTACTTTGCCGCGCCCATACGTCGGACTGGCGCTCATCCAGACAGCGTCCTTTCCATAAGTGATAGGCAATAACTTCGTCTAGGCGAATATGCTCAAATCGGCATAATTCCTTATAGGTAAAATGGGTGGCCAGACAAAGGCTTTGATTACCTAGACGGTATTCTGTGCGTACATGTTTGCGGCTAATCCATATTTGGATATCGAGCATTTTCAGTGGCAGGTGCGCGTGTACCCCTTGGCCCGTAACACAGACACCGCGAATGCACGGGTCTCTGCCCAAAGCCGCCATGGCAATGGCGTTTAACTCTGTCAGATCACTCAAAAAAGAGGCTAAATCTGCACCAATCGGGCTTCCTTTACGCATAAACTCAAGCTGCCCGAGCCAGCCTTCTTCGATTCTTTGTTCAAATTCTTTAATAACATCCATTGCAAATTCCTAATCAATTAACATCGCCGCGAAGTCGGCAACCATCTTTTCCGTAACCGTTTTATCAGGGCGCTTTTGCGACCACATCTTTACTCCTCTCAGGAGCTTATTTAGCCGCCGCGCATTACCTTTGCTGATGTCTAAGATTTTGTTAGCAAATTCCGTCTCACCAATACCTTCTTTGATTAGCTGCAAAATGTCGTCATCAGGCAGCCGGTCTTGCATATCCAGCTGCAAACCCACGCGGCTATAAAGCTGTTTAAACTCGCCCTTAGCCCCTCTTAAATTGGCGCGTAGCCTTGGCATACCTGCCAAGACAATCCCAATATTGGTGCGGTCATGGATGCGGCGTAGCACCTCTAAAGCCCGCGTATTCAATAGTTCCGCCTCATCCACGATGAGCAGACGTTCGCTGTCCGCTAGTTTTCCCACCACCGCCTCAAACATGGCATGATTGGTTTTACCTGCTTGTACATTGAGCAAATGGCACAACTCAGACAAAATCACTTTGGACGAGTAAGTGGGATCAACCTCTAGCATCAGCACGCCGTCATGACGTTTGGCGTATTCTTTCAATGCCACCGTTTTACCCAAGCCTGCCTCGCCAACCAGCAAATAGATATCACCGACTGCGTGCGCCATCGCGCATAAATTCAGCACTTTTTTAGCGGTCTCAGTTCTAACAAATATTGCTGTTAAGCCATTTTTTTCTTTCGCTTTTAAGCGTTCATGTAACTGTTCCACTGCTTTATCAATTGCTGTTTGATCACCGTTGTATTTGCCCTGCAGATACTGATTGACCACCGCTGGGCTTTTGCCCAATCTCGTCGCCACCTGAGATTGGCTAAAGCCATATTTGTTAATGATTTCGCGTAATAATTCAGCGCTCATCTAATACCTCCTAAACTCTCAACCATGTTTAATGTCTTGCCAAAAATCGGCTTCTTCGGCTTCTTCCACTTCAGCCGTTGCGCCGCCCACTAAAAAATCCTGGCTGACGATTTCAGCCAAACTTTGATGCGCCTGCGCCTCAATTGCCGGGCGCAATTCCGCTATTGCTTTCTCAGCCTCGTTGCGCAAACGTTTTAATTTCGCTTCTGCCCGACCGCGTTTGCTGCGTTCGACCAAACTTTCGCCAAAGGCTGCCTGCTGATTGCCGTTAAGCACGGCATCGCAAATCCAATTACCCGCCAAATCTTTCACAATCACTGTGCTTGGGTCGTGCTGGTCTACCAGCAGCATCACTTCTGCGCCGTCCAAGGCTTCCAAAGCCTTATGCCAGTAATAATTGTTAAATAGGCGCAACCATGCACGTTCCACCGTCCGCTTAAAGGCAGGACGGAATAGCTCTCTTGCCTCTATCTCGGTCAGCGGGAAAAATTCTTCCGCAGTCATACGGTCAAAAATCTGCTGCCGCTTTTGTGCCGGCGTCATGCCAATCTCGCTGTGGATATGGCTTTCGTTATATTGCTTAATAGAATCTTCAACAGCATCTAATAGCTGATTCCAGCTGGGTAATTTCCCCTTTGCCCAGTTTTGCTTGACGCTAAGCTGTGGTCTGCCTTCGCTTTGTGCTTTAGCCAATGATGCGGTTGCAGTCGATATTTTGCGCACTGTGTCAGGATCGGCGTTTGGGCCGTAATATGTGGCAAACTGCCGCGCAATTGGGTGTGCCAGCGTTTTCATCACGCGCTCAATAATGCCGCGTCCTTGGGGCGAGCCGGGAATACCTGTCTCGTGATGCACGCCCAAGCGTGTAAAAACCCCCATCAAATCATTGTCTAGCACATGGTTTTTCTGACCACCGCCGTTATCTGAGTAATAGATGGCAGGGATACCGTGCTGCGTCATGCCATGGCGCAAAGCATCTGCCACCGCAAACGTGTTTTCTGAGTAAGCCAAAGACCACCCAACTATATAGCGGCTTGCGCTATCCATAATCAGCGTCAATTCAGGCGTAAAAGGGTTGCCGTGATCAGGATGCGCCACTTTCATTTTCAAACTGTGGCCGTCCCCCACCCAAACATCATTATTCTTAAGCACACTCCAATCGCGCTTGCGGTAAGTTTTAAGGGCTTTCATTCTTGCCCCTGTCAAACGCCCACGCTCTAACACAAACTTCGGCAGCTTTTTGGCGGCATTGCGTACCACCGTTAAGCAGGGCACAGCCGCTTCGGGATGCTTTGCCTGCCACACCCGCACAAATTCACGATAAGCTTCAGCAAGGGGGCGGCCTGTGAATTGCTGATAGCTCATCAGAAAATCTGCCATCCAGGGGTATTCCTTTGCCGTTTTGAATTTTTTCCCCATCTTTTTAGGGGCAAAATGCGCCAGGCGTTCCGCCGCCGTATCGCATTTATCGGCATCCGCCATCCAGCCTGCCAGTGTGCGTTCTGATACGCCGTTTTTGCGGGGTTTTGCCATGGCTTTGCCCAGCCAAGTCTTAATCGCTTCGGGAAGCTGACCGGCTTTTGCCTGCTCGCTAAACAAACGCACCGCTGCATTGCGCGGTCTGACCGCCTCAAGCTCGCGGATATACTCCACGACCACCATACGAGCATCGGCGATTTGCCGCTGTTTGTCCGACAGACGACTAATGTCGCGGGCGGCTACAAATGACGCCCGGCTAATAGCTCGGATCTCACGTGCAGGTGCAACTTCCTCTGCGATGGCAAGCGCTTGTTTTTCTGCAATCTCTTTCTGCACCTCTGCAGGCAATGACTCAAACGCGTACTCTACGCCACCGCCTCGACCTTCGCGGTCTCTTACAGACCAATTTTCCTTTTTTGCCTTATTCCTTATATTGATGGGAGATGCCGGCAAAGAATCCAACTCCATACTGGCTAGTTCTTTCACGCTGTAATGTGTTTTGGCAGACATTTTTATTACCTACTTAACAAGTTTGTAAAAATGGCTTAAAATTTCTCGCTTCAAAACGTTCAGGCCAGATAACTTCTGGAGCAACTCCAATCGCCTTAGCAATAATTTGCTCAGCCTTTGGGTAAGGCTTGTCAAGTGCGCTACGCAAAGTACTCGGGTGTAGCTTGTTGTGTTTCGCTAATGAAGCAATTGACCAGCCGCGTTTATGTAAAGCAGCTATAACATCCGCTCGGTGCCAATTGAGCGCTTTTTTTTGCTGTGTTGATACGTTCATCATCTTAGTAACTCGTCTACGTTGATGCGCGTATTAAACATGTTTATCGAACATGTTTCAAGATAATTCTATGCAAACATGTTTAATAATTGGTAATGTTTGATGGCTTTAATCGAAAACATTGAAATCTATAGTCTTTTAATTAACATGTTTGAACATTCTCCTTTAGGCGAATTGAACATGTTTAGAGGTGCGTAAGGTGTTCGAAAACAACTTTGCCGAAAGGTTGAAGCAGCTAGAAGATAAATTAGGCGGTGTTGGACAGTTGTGTTCAGCAGCCGGGGTAACTTATCCAACCTTGAAACGGTGGAAAGAAGGCGTGTCCGACCCGCAATTAAGTAACTTAAAATCAATGTCTGAAGCTGCTAATGTAAGCCTTGATTGGTTAGTCTATGGGGTTGACTCAAAAACTAAAAAAAATGAAAAAACCCCGGCTACATATGATGACTATGTCTATATCCCGGTCTACAACATAGAAGTCAGCGCAGGGCACGGCATGTTTAGCGAAGGCGCAGAAAAACCAAGTAAACATCTTGCATTCCGCCGCCGCTGGGTTGAGGCTAGAAATCTAAATACCAGTAAACTGAGCGCTGTATTTACGAAAGGCGATAGTATGGAGCCAACGATCCCCAATGGGGCAGCTATAATTGTTGACCACCGCCGTAACAACGCAATGGATGGCAATATCTATGTCATTCGTATAGATGACCGCCTATGGATAAAACGAGTACAATGGATGCCTAAAGGTGGTTTGAAACTAATCTCGGACAATCAAATATATGAAACATTTGAAATAGAAAAAACCGATCTTGAAGTAGAAAATAGCGTGGAAATAATCGGACAAGTCATCCACGTATCCTATGACCTTCCTGACTGACCGCAAGACACATATATAATCGCCACCCCGCGCAATAAAAAAGGCGGTTAACACCGCCTTAACACCCATTTAAAACCGCTCAAAACCAATCGAAAAATGCAAAAAAAATGCGTGCAAAAAATCATTTTTTAATCATTTTCGATCATTTTTCCGCGCACCTTATATTTGCATTTTCTTCCCAACAGAATCGGACAACCTTTTGACACCACTTATTTTTTCAGCCAATTTTTTTTGCCAACCCCGCTTTCCCCCTCATGCAAATATAATCCCTCCCCCACAAAACGCGATTATTCTTTATTCACTCATCCTGACAGTTTAAGACAAATATCATGAAAAAAACCGCCCTCTTCTTCGCTGCCGCCTATATTTTGCAAGCCCAAGCCGCTTATAAAGAAGTTCCTAATGATTGGAGCCGCATTCAAATCCCCAGTTCTCATGCGCCGATGGCGGTCGGCAGTGCTTCCAACGGCTGCCAATTCGGTGCGCAAATTCTGCCCGAGCAAGGCATCGGCTATTTCGATATCCGCCGTTTTCGCAACCGTTTCTACGGTCAGCCCTCAACCATTGCCTTGGTGCAAAGCATGGGGCAATTTGTCTATCAAACGACCGGCGAAGCCATGCTGATCGGCGATTTAAGCCAACCGATCGGCGGATTGATGAGTTATGCCCATGTCAGTCATCAAAACGGGCTGGATGTTGATGTGTATTTCGCCAGCGTACAACAAGGGCAAATTCCCGATAAAGACTATGAAGCCCCGACTGTGGTCGATAAAGCCAAAGGCATCATGAGATTAGAACGCTGGAAACCCGCTTACCGCCAAGCCCTGTATGCAATCGCCACGCATCCCGATACCGACCGCATTTTTGTCAATTCCATTATCAAACAGCATCTTTGCCAAACGGAAACGGACCGAGATTGGCTGCGCAAAATCCGTCCTTGGGGCGGACATGACGGGCATTTTCATGTGCGTCTGCGCTGTCCGGCAAACAATGAATTGTGTCAAAGTCAAAAACCCGTACCGGCGGGCGACGGCTGCAATGAGGGCTTAGACAAATGGATACGCGACCAAAGCGATGCCATTCTTAATCCTAAGCCGGCAAAACCGACAGCGCCGAAACCGCGCTCCGAACCGCCGCAAACCTGCCTGATGCTGCTGCTTGAAATGCAGAGCAAACCAGGCATGAGCAAATAGCAATTCCGGCTTTGCAAATAGGCAAATGCCGCTATAATGTAAAGCCCAATTTAATAAAGGAAACAAGATATGAAATATTCTTTCTTATTCGCTTCAGCCATTGCTGCGACTTTAGCCGGCTGTGCTTCATCCAATCATGGTGACAAAGCAGGAGTAGTCACACCTGCCGATGCGGCAAGCCCGAATCAGCAGGTTCCTACTTTTGAACAAGTCATACATTTAGCTTATCAATGCAGGGGCAGCGACGGCAAAGTAGCGCCTTTATTAGTCGCGGGTTACGGCATTGTGAATGGCGAGCCGGTTGCCGCTCAGCTGACAATTGGCGAATCTACATCTCCTGCCTTAGCATTAGTGAAAGACGCGCCGAATACCGATACCATCAACACCTTTTTCGGCAACGGCGTGACTTGGACGACCGAACGCGCCACTTTGCAAAACATCGGACAAGCACAAGGTATCATGCTTACTCGCCGCCAAATGATCGAAGTCAATGGCAAACAAGAAGAAGTAGACAACATCATGCTCAAAGATTGCTCAGTCGATCCGGCGGCAACCCAAAGCCTCGTGCAGCAAAAAGCCAATTAATAAGCTTTACAGCAATGATACAAAAAGGGCGTTTAGCCCTTTTTGTGTTTATGAAAGTCTTCTTTTCACCAATTGCCGCAAAAGCCTTGTGCTATCATAGCCACCCCTCGCAGGCTGAAACCCTGCCTTTATTATTATCTTGATGAGTCTGCCATGCATCTAATTCGCCATACTTTTTTGCTAATCGTCTTTTATATTTTGTCTGCTTTCGGCGCTTGGGCGCAGGACATCGCCCCTTTTAAATCCGTATTCATTCCCGAGATTAGCCAAACACCGCTGGAACAAGGCTATCAAACCGATATCCGCATTAATATTCCTACAGGCTACTATCTCTATGCCGACAAATTGCGCCTTGAAGATCCTGCGCTTGATGACATGCAGCTATACTTCAGCCCGAGCAAGGAAAAACAAGACCCCTTCTTCGGACTGGTACAAATCTATGACGAGCAACATCCTGTTCTGATTAAAATTCAGCATCCCCATCCGCAAGACAGCTTCACGCTGCACGCCCAAGGCTGCCAAGACGGCGTCATCTGCTATCCGCCGGACAAATGGCAACTCTCTCTTGCCGCCGGCAGCGACATTGCCGCCGCACCTGTCAGCAATAAAGGCTTTTTGCAGCAACAAATCGCCGCCAACTCAGCTTCCACCGCAGCTGCTCCGACTACTCTGTCCTCAAGCGCGGCAAACCCCGCTGCCGCCACAAGGTCTGCCGCCGTCCCGCCCTCCGGTCAAGAAGACGCGCTCGGACAACGCCTTGCCGCCAATTATTGGCAAACCCTGCCTTGGCTGCTGCTCTTAGGCATCGGGCTAAGCTTTACCGCCTGCGTATATCCGCTGATTCCGATTGTGACCAGCCTTGTAGTCGGCAAAAATAGCAGCAGCGCCAGAAGCTACGCTCTCATCAGCCTCTACGTGCTGGGCATGGGCTTGGCAATGGCATTGCTCGGCGCAGTATTCGGACTGTTTAACCAACTCAATCTGCAAGCCGCCCTGCAAAAACCTTGGGTCATCCTCATCGTCGCGGCATTTTTCGTGCTGCTCTCGCTGTCCATGTTCGACGTCTATACCCTGCAAACCCCGCGCTTCTTACAGAAAAAAATCGACCGCATCAGCCGCAAACAAGAGAGCGGCTCCGCCCTCGGCGCAATTATCCTAGGCGCATTATCCATCTTAATCGTTAGCCCTTGCGCCACCCCCGTACTCACCGCTCTACTCATCTACACCACGCAAACCACTGCCGCCCACGGCGCGCTTGCCCTCTTTGTCTTCGGTATCGGCACCGGTTTACCGCTACTGCTCTTTGCTGGCATGCTGCGCCGCTTTATGCCTAAAGCAGGCAATTGGATGATTGTCATCAAACAAATCTACGGCATTATGATGCTTGCCATCGCTCTATGGCTGATTACTCGCATCCTGCCGGCACTGTGGGCATGGGGCTTATGGGCATTATTCGCGCTGGCACTCGCCGTCTTCTTTGAGGTGCAGCAAGGCAGTGCCGCCGGCAAAGCCCGACATCTCTTTGCCTTTTTACGCTATCTCGCTCTGCTTGCCGCCTTTATCGCCGCACAAAACGCCCTTGCGCCCTCCTCATCTGCACATCAAGGCAATTCGCAGAACTATCATGCGCCCTTTGTATTGCTTAACGATGCCGCCGCGCTCAAACAAGCAATGGCGGACAGCAACCAGCCCGTGATAGTGGATTTTTATGCCGACTGGTGCGTCGCCTGCAAAGTCTGGGAACGCGATATCTGGCAAAACCCCGAATTTGCGCAAAGCCTCGCCCCCTACCGCCTGCTGAAAATAGACGTTACCGCCTATACCGAAGAACACAAAGCCCTATTTCGCGAAATGAACCTTGTCGCGCCGCCGGCAGTCATCTTCTATCCGCCGCACAGCCAAAGCCTCGCCGCCGATAATGGGCGCATCATCGGCGAAATGCGCGCCAAAGACTTTAGCGCCTATTTGGCAAAAAGAGAAATAGCGACGCAATAAATACAGCACCTTAAGGTCAAAATGAGATTTAGAAATGCGCATTTTGTCAGAAAAAATGCTTGGCATAATCTCATGTTGACCTTAAGAGACTATAGTAGGTCGGATACTCGTATCCGACATTGCTTAAACCATAGTTCTCGGATTCAATCCGACCTGAAAAAATAAAATAAGGCGGCGTGTATCAAACTGCCTGGGCAATAAGTTGCCCACGCAATCCTTACTAACGCGGTTCGTTGCGGGCAAAAATACGCAGATAGCGCAGGCAATAAACGATAAAAGCGACAGCAATCGCCACGGCGGGCAGGCGGTAGATGCCGTTTATATTCGGCTCAAAGGCGGAATAGATGCCGCGCGCGCAGGCGGCGATGAGCAGCAGCGTGAGCGCAAGGCGGATATCGCTATGAAAATGCAGTTTTACGCCGCTGTGTCGCTGTCCCGCAATGCTGATAATGGTCAAAATCATCAACAGATAGACGGCGATTGCCAAAAAATGCCGCGCAAAGCTGCTGTAAGCCGGTGCCAAAAGCAGTACCGCGCCCAAAGCGCTGTAACCCAGTGCCAAACTTAGGCTGACGGCATAATGCGCGCGCACATAGGCAAAGCGCAGCAGGCGCAGATGATGAAAATCATGCAGACGGGCGACAAATGCCATGCCTGCCGCCAGATACAGCCAGCCTTGCACGCTATGGCTTGCCGCTAGGCCGGATGCGCTCGCCGCCGCCAGCCAAAAACAGGAAAGATTTTTATAATAAGGATTGGGGATAAAACGTTCATCCAGCCGTCCGCCGTCTTCCAGGGCTTGGTTGCCGATTGCCCGCGCCACGCGAAAATTGATAATCGCGACCGCCAGCAGCATGGCGTCCACGCCGGCATGCAGATAGCGTCCTTCGCCGCTGGCGGCATAGGCTATCGCCAGCGCGATAATCAGACTGAGACAGAATAAGAGGCTAAGCTGGCGGCTGTCTTTATTACGCCAAACAAAAGAAGCGGTTAAGGCGAAGAGATAAACCCAAAAGGGCACAATCAGCCATGCGCCGATGCTTAATTGCCACAGTCCGCACAAAGCGATGCCCCATAAAACGAGCAGTCGGATGCTGTGCGCGTGCAATTTGCGGCGGTCGTCCGTCCATTCGGGCAAGGCGGTCAGCAGAAATCCCGCAAATGCCGCGCCGCCTGTCAGATGAACGAAGGCAAAGGCGTGCCAATGCAGAGGAAAATGTGCCGCCTGACTCGGTAGAAAACTGAGTGCCAGCCAAGGCAGCAGGGCAATCAGCACGGCAAAGCTAATCAAGGGGAAAAACAGGCGGAAAGGGTGTTGCAGGCTTTTCTGCCAATAATGATTCATGATTTATCCTCGGCATCGGATAGCAGGGGAATTTCCTCACCGCTGCGGATATGGGCGAAAAAGGGGCTTTGCACTTGGCGGCGTATCCATGCTTCATCGCGCGCGGCATAGGGCATATCCAAATGCAGGCTTTGCAGCGCGGTGGCGGGTTTGCCGTCCAAACGCAGAATGCAGCTGCCCAGCAAGACGGCTTCGTCGCGGTCATGGGTGACCAAACAGACCGCCATGCCGGCACTGATTTTTTCGGCAATCAGCTGCTGCAATTGGCGACGCAATTGATGGTCAAGCGCGGAAAAGGGTTCGTCCATTAAGAGCAAATCGGGTTCGATAATCAGCGCCCGCGCCAAGGCGATGCGCTGACGCATACCGCCCGAAAGTTCATGCGGATATTTGGCAAAATCCGATGCGGAAAAGCCCAAACGCTGCAATAAGGGCGCAATTTCGGCTTGCCGTTCGGGCGCGACAATCGCCACATTTTCCAGCGCATTACGCCAAGGCAATAGGCGCGGTTCTTGAAATAAAAAGGCAAGCCGCTGAAAATCATGGCTGATACTGCCGTTTTTCAGGGTTTGCAAATCGGCAATCGCGCGCAAGACGGTGGTTTTGCCGCAGCCGGACGGCCCGACAAAGCAAAGACATTCGCCGCGCGCAATCTGAAACGACAGATTATCGATAATCGGCGCGGTCATGAGTTCTATACTAATAGCGTTAGCGATAAGCAACTTAATTTCCTCGACTGCGAACAGGCAGAATCCAACGCTTCAGCGGTTCTAAGAGCGCGTATTCCACAAACATAATCAATGAGATGATAATAATCACATAAGCCATGACGTCGGTGGTGTCCAACATCGCGCGCGCACTCGCCAATGCCGAGCCGATGCCTTGATTACCGCCCAAAAGCTCCGCCATCACGGTAATTTTCAAACCCGAACCGGTGGCAACAATCAAAGCCGGCAGCAATTGCTGGCTTAAATGCGGCAAATACAATTGCTTAAGGCGTGCCGCAAAAGGCAGACGATACACTTTCAGCATTTCTTTCAATTCTTCGCTCATGCTCATCATGCCCATCATCGCCGCAGCAAAGAGCATCGGCAGCACCGTGATCGCTACCGTGAAAATTGCGCTGGTCGAGCCCATGCCGAACCAGAAAATCGCCAGTACAATCCAGACAATCGGCGGCATACCCAGCAACAGCGTAATCAAAGGACGCAGTAAGAGCGCTAAAGTGCGGCTCATGCCCGCCAATAAACCGCCGCTAATGCCTAATATGATTGCCAAAGACAAGCCGTAAGTGCCGTGATACATCGTTGTGGCAATAGTTTCCCGCCCTAAGGTCTCCTGCAAAATGCCGAACACGCGCCGTAATACATCTAAAGGCGCCGGCAAAATCAGCGCGCCCAAATGCTCGTAAGACAAATGCCACAGCGCAAACACGCCGGCAATCGTGGCAAGGGCAGGAAAAATCCCCCACACATAAGACAATGCGCCGCGCCATTTGCCGCCCTGCTGAATCTGTCCGCGCTCGATAATCATGACAATCCTAAGCTAAATAAGTCGATTTATCATAAATGATAACAGGTTTTTCAGCACTTGATTTATATCAAGTGCAAAATAGATTCAAATTATTTTTATTGAAATAAAAACCTTTTAAAGACTATATTATTTTGACAATAATAAATCCACCGTCTAATCGATTGACTTTTCTTTTTTAGAATGCTAAAAATATTATTGATTATTAATTTCAAATTTAATATGGAGAATGAATATGTTTAAGAGATTACTGGCAACTTCCTTGGCTTTCAGCCTGTTTTCCTTATCGGCGCAGGCGGCAGGTGAAAGCTACACCGCACTCGTCGAGCCGAATTATCCGCCTTTTGATTTTTCCGATGAAAATGGCATTCCCATCGGCTTTGATATAGATATTTTAAAAGCAATTGCCGAAAAACAAGGCTTTACCATAGAGTTTATTGCTAGACCTGCGAATGAAATTATCTCAGGTCTTGAGGCAGGCAGCCATCATATCGGCGCGGCGGGTTTTGGTGAAGGTGAAGAAGGAAATAATTTGGTTTCTGACCCCTATGCTTATGGTCATGATGTGGTCATGACTCAAACTAATACGCAAAAAATCGCTCATCTTGCCGATTTAAGCCATTTAACCGTCACCACGCAAGATGACACAAGTTATGCCGAAGATTTGCTGACTTTATTCGCCGATGATAAAAGCAAACTCAATCTGCAAAAAACCAGTTTTCTCGCCTTTAGAGAATTAGCAAGAGGCAAAGCGGAGGCTTTATTAGGCAGCCGTGAAACAAGCGAATATTATGCCGCAGAATTTCCCAATTTGACTTTCAGTATTCATGAATTAGAAGGTGCGCGTTATAAAAAATACAAACTGTATTTCATTATTTCGCCGCAGCACGCTCCTTTGCGCGATAAAATCAATGCCGGATTGCAGCAATTGATTGATGACGGCAGTTATCAGAAAATTTATCAGCAATGGTTTAAGCGCGAAGCAGAAATCCCCCGCTAAGCGCTAAAGATAAGGAGTAAGTATGAGCACAATTCAAAGATTCGGCAGCAATCAACGTTTATCGGAAGCCGTAGTGGCAAAGGGTTTTGTTTTTCTCTCCGGCATGGTGCCGGAAAGTTTGGATGCAAGCGTCAAAACCCAGACAGAAGAAGTTTTAGCACAAATTGATCAATGGCTTGAACAATGCGGTTCGGATAAAAGCCATCTGTTGGAAGCCACTATTTTTTTAACGGATATGGCAGATTATGATGAAATGAATGCTGCTTGGGATGCTTGGGTGGATTCAAACAATGCGCCTGCGCGTGCCTGTGTGCAAGCCCTAATTGCTAAACCCGAGTGGAAGGTAGAGATAAAAGTATCTGCCCTGCAGAAATAAGACGCAAACTATCGTCGGAGAAGTGGAAATTAGTAAAGGCGGCAAGCCGCAGGCAGTACAAGAGCGCACAGCAAGGCGAGTCAAGTCCTTCATACTTTTCAATTCTTCGACGCTCTCTAGCCCAAAGACTTAATTACTGCTGCGCTTAAGCATATCTCATATCAGAGAAAGCTTAAGCGCAGCATTTTTCATGTTTGCATAAACTATCCTCAGAGAAGCCGAAAAAACATACAAAACAAGACTATGCTCAGTAGTTTTTAACTCTCCAAAACAGCCCTTATTCTCCGCGCAAATAGGCTTTATCGGCTTGCACAAAGGCGAGCAAAAGCGCGGCAAGGGCGGAATAGACTTTGGTTTTCAAGTGCAGTTGGCGGCAGCGCGCTTCCCATAGCGGCAGCCAATTAAGCAGGGCTTCTTCGAGAAAGCGGGCTTGTTCTGCGGCGGCATTTGTCGGCGCTTGCCGTTCTGTTTGCAGCCAATGGGCGAAGACCGCCAGAAAGACCGCCAAATAGTCGGCAGGTTCTTTGATACCGCCCCATAAAGTGTGTCTTTTTGGGACGGTATCACACCAAAGTGTCAAACAAAGGATTATGCGCCCCTTTCATATCGGGCAATTGATACGCAATGCCCTTATGGCAATCGATACAGCTGGTATTGTTTTCCGCCGCGCGGCGCATCACCATCTGCGAAGTTACCCGCATTTTTGAGAAATCCATGCTGTCGTAATCATGGCAATTGCGGCACTCTTTCGAATCATTGGCTTTTAAACGCGTCCATTCACGCTGCGCCAAAGTCAGGCGGTGATCCAAAAACTTCTCTCTGGTATCAATCGTGCCGATAACTTGTCCTAACACCTCGCGCGAAGCCTGCATTTTGCGCGCAATCTTATCCGTAAAATTATGCGGCACATGACAATCGGGACAACGCGCGCGCACCCCGTGCGGTTCTGCCAATGCACCGTTTTTTGCAATTCCGGCAATAAATTATCTTTCATCGTATGGCAGGAAAGACAGAACTCTTCCTCATTCGTTTTTTCCATCCGTAATTAAAGCTGCCCCAAAATAAAGCTCCCGCAAGAAACCACTCATTACCAACACACCCAAGCCAATCTTGCTTGCGGGTTTGGTAAATAGCGAGTAAATTCCCGCCGGCAGTGCCTCGAAAACCTGTCTTCATCTCTTTATTCTCTTTATTAACATACTTGATTGAAATCTATCAAATGCTTACTTCGGCGGACCCCACCATAAGATTTGCCCGAACCACACCACAAAGCCATAAGCACAAATTGCCAACAGTGCCACAATCGGCAAAGCGACAAAAGCCAGTAGCAGGAATTTCTTCCACTCGCTTTTTGCACTGGACGCAGCGGCAACGCTATTTTCAGCAGCTGAATCAGCCATCGCATACTCCTTAGAAAAAAATCGGCATCATGCCGAAAACCATAAAGTAAAATATTTATCGTATTTAAATTATTATGGCTAAAAAAGTCTTGTCAAACATCAGACAAAAATTTTTTTGCGCGAAAAATCCTTGTCTTGAAATCTTTAATCAATAACAATGATTTATCAATAAGGATGGAAACAGTCTCATATTTCATAAAATATTTCCGCAATCGGTGCTGAAAAGTAGTATAATCAGCCCTCGGAGCACATTTTTACATCATGGAGCATACAATGAGCGAAACTAGCAATCCGGAAGAAGTGATTAACTGCTGCTGCTGCGTAGAAATCGGCAGCATCATTGACGGCAGCGAATGCCTGGTAGAAATCGATCAGCATTTTGCCGAACAGGCGCAGGCGCAAGCTGCGCTCGATTTTCTCACCCAAAAAGCCAGAGCCGCCGAAAGCGAGCCTTGCCAAATCAGCAGCGAGATTCAAGCCACAGAGGAAGGCTACCGATTGAAAGCCGGTTTCGCCTTTGCCTGCCAAGCGGAAGCCATGATTTTCCAATTAGCTACGCGCTAAGGCGCCGTTCAAGCAAAAAATCCCACATGCCGTGGGATTTTTTTATGCCTGAATTATCTGAAAATCAATGGTATCTGCTATTGTCGGAGAATTGAAAAAATATTACGGACTTGGCTCGCCTTGCCGTACATTCTTGTACTGTCTGCGACTCACCGCCTTGTACTTTTTCACTTCTCCGACTATATGATTAATTATAAATAATATATGGGGTCAGAATGTTCAAAACCATTTTTTAAAAATAGTTTGATAAGTTCCATCAGCTTTCATATCTGTCAAGGCTTTGTTTATATTTTCTACTAATTGAGAATTTTCTTTATTCAATAAAAACCCATAATATTCCTGTGGGTAATTATAATCAATTGAAAAATACAAAGGAGTGTTTTTATCAGAATATTTCTCAACAAAATAAGGTATTACAAAAGAGTTGCTAATTGCTGCAATTGTTTCATCTTTGATTACATTTTTAATAGCAAGCCAATCACTACCTGTATAGTGGATGTCTAATTTTTCACTTTCTTTGTAGGTGTGTAATATATTATAAAAACCATCCATAGGGCTGTTTTTTATACTAACAGATTTGTCTTTTAAGTCTTTAAGTGATTTAATTTTTCTATCCTTGCTAATAATTGTAATTGGATATGCATCTAAATAAGGAATAGTCATTGCATATTGATTTTTTCTTTCTTCAGTAATGCCGATACTCCCTGATAAAATATCATATTGCTTATTTCTTAAGCTATCAAATAAATGACTTTTTGGTTGATACCTATATTCAAACTTATAACTGTTTCTTTTTGCAATTTCCTGTAAAATATCATATTCAAATCCTTGAATCTTACCATGCTCATCAACGTAATTTAACGGTGCATTATCTGTTGCAGATGAAATAAACCCAACTTTAATTATCTCCTGCGTAGATAAGTTTTCTCTTTCTGGCATAGTAGCATTCTTCTCTATGTTTTTATCTTTACAAGAACTAAACACTAAAGCAATTAGAGATATAAAAATAATTTTTTTCATAAAATTTAACCTTGCGTAGAATAATCACATTGATAATTAATCATAATGGACGAAAAAATTCACCTTTAAATGTAATGGGAATGTCGGGAAGTATTTCAGATAAATTCATAACTTCTGTCATTTTTTGTAGACCATTTTTCATGCCAAAATTTGCTACGCTTAGTATAACAGGTTGGTTCGTTTTTACTGATAATATTGATGGTTCAATTCTAGTGATTATTAGATCTGCATCTAAATTAGATTGTATACCATGTAAATCTAATGTAATTGGCTGTGTAATTTGAATTGACTCGTTAAGTTTTAATTGATTTATCTGTTCCGCATCTAAATTGGATGTAATAGAGGCTGTTGTAAAAGTTTCTGTTTCAAATAACCAGTCTCTAATTCTTTGGTCACGGATAATAATATTTGTATTAACACTTGCTAAATCAATTTCTAATTTAAATTGCCCTTTTTTATTAAAAAAGGCAGAGTATTCCGTAAAATTTCCCATTTCTTCAATGTGATTTCCTTTGCTATCTATTTTTGTGCTGGAAAAAATAATATCTGCATTTTTTAAAGCCCAATCAGCATTATCTGTCGGTACAATATTATGATTTATTTGAGTTTGTTTAGAAGGCTCAACATTGCTTTCTGATTCGGGTGAACAACCTACTAATATTAACATTAGAAAAATTAAGGCATTTTTGTGCATGAATGGTTCCTAAATTACTATTAAAAAGATATTTCAATTTAAAGGAATAAAGAAGATAAGTTTGTGTCATAAATACAGTTAATATTTTTTTAAAAGACAATAGGGTATGTGTTATAAAATACTCCATAAAAATTTATGATTTAGTGCAGTGCTATTTGTCATAAACTACATCAATGAACCGCAATAATCGTTACTAATATCGAAATAAAAAAACTTTTGTCATTTCTATCAAAGGTAAATAAAATTAACTTAGTTTAATTTATGATGATTATATTTTGATTTCCAGCTTATATATAAGCTGGAAATGCTATATTTAAGCATTTTTATTGTAGATTATGTATCCATTTACCTAAATCTAATTTTTATACTATGCACAAAGACTATAATAAAAAAGTATTCTCCAATATAAATCTTTATTTTTTTATGAACCCCCTTCCATCATTATAAGGAAAAGATGATTCATGATACTGTATTTTGATTTGCTTATCTTGATTATCAGAGTCTAAATCAAAAGGAAGGTTATTTTAGCGCATTTACCAACCGAAATTCAAGATGCTTTAGGGTATTAGTTTTTTGCCTCGCACTATCCTGTTTTTGTAGTAAAAATAATCATTTTAATGGTTTTATTTTGGTGTTATGGTTGTTTTCAACTCAGATTGAGAGAATTTTTAATTAGCCTCTGTGTCGAACAAGAGCTGTCGCATTATGCTGTTTTCCTAATTTTGCTCGGATATGGCTTCGATTTTCATACCGATGGGGGCGAGGGAGATGCGCAGCATTTTGACGTGCTGCCAGCCGAAGGGTATACCGATGATGCTGATAAAATAGCCGATTGCCAGTGTCAGATGTCCTAATGCCAGCCACCAGCCTGCCAATATCAGCCAGATGATATTGCCCAAGCAGCCCACAGCTTCCGCCGCAATATGCTGTTCGCGCGCTACGGCTTGATAACCGAAAGGCCAGAGTGTGAAGCGCGCGATGCGAAAGCAGGCGGGTACCCAAGGCAGTCCGATGATGGTGATTGCCATCAATACGCCTGCGAATGCCCAACCGAGCGCCATAATTAAGCCACCCAAAATAATCCATAATAGATTAAGCAAAATGCGCAAATTCGCCATGATTTCTCCTATACAATAATTGTCTGGGCTTATAGTGCGACGTTTGTCGTGAGATTGCAAGGATAGTTTATGAATCATGATTCAGATAGCGGCTATTTGCCGCAAGCGGCGGGGCATCGTCTGTATTGGCGGCGGTTTCAGGCGACGCAGCCGCGCGCGCAGCTTTTGCTGGTGCACGGTATCGGCGAGCATAGCGGGCGGTATGAGGATATTATTCCGCATTTTCTGCGCATGGGGCTGAATGTTTTTGCTTATGACCAATACGGGCATGGCAGAAGCGAAGGCAGGCGCGGCGATCTCGACAGCCCTCAACGGCTGGTGGAAGATTTGCGCAGTATGCGGCAGGAGCTGCGCCGCTTGGCACCCGATTTGCCGCTGATTTTGTTCGGACACAGTATGGGCGGTGCGGTAGTGGCGGATTATCTGGTGCAATATCAGGACGGCGAAGAGGCGCCGGATTATGCCGTCTTGTCCTCGCCGGCTTTGAAAACGCATATGACGGTGTTGTCAAAGCTGGGTAGCCGCGCTTTGCAGGCGCTGGCGCCGCATTTGGTGATTACGCATCATTTGTCGATGAAGGTCAGCCATCGCGACGAGGTCAATGCTCAATTAAAAAACGACCCTTTGTGCCATAAAAAAATCAGCGGCAGTCTGTCGGGCTTTATTTTGGCTGCCGGCGAGGCGGCGAGAGCGCATGCCCAAGATTGGCAAGTGCCGACTTTGCTGCTTTATGCCGGCGCGGATTTTTTGGTCGATGCCAAAGGCAGTGCGGAATTTGCCCGCAAGAGTCCTCCGCTGGTGCAGGCGCATTGTTTTGAGGGCTATTATCATGAGATTTTTCATGAAATTAATCCTGAGCCTGTATACGCCCGTCTTGCCGTATGGTTAGACGATATGGTCGGAAAAGCGGAGAAATAATCAATTATCGCCTATTCAGAACAACTCTCGACTTAGCTATCGGATTAAAAATAGAGAATCTGAGTTCAAGCATTCGCCTTTGTCATGAATTGACTATAGGCGGAGAAGCGAAAAAGTAGTACAAGACGGCGAGCCGCAGACAGTATAGTCGATTCATGATAAATACGAACATTATATTTTTAACCTTAGCTTAGGCGTTTATACTGGAAAGACACGCCATGATAAATTGTGTTGGGTATAAATATATAAACCACTAATTTATAATGAAGTAGGTCGGATTCTTGAATCCGACAAATTGATATTTTAAGTAATGTCGGATACAAGTATCCGACCTACCCGATTGAAAAATGATTAATTTTGCCATGAATTGATTATACAAGAGCGTAGGACAAGGCGAGCCAAGTCCGTAATGCTTTTTCAATTCTTCGATTATACAAAAATGCTTAAAACCTATGCTACTGATGTTCTCTCCGCCAACGGCTAGGATTTTGCTGCGCACCTTTTTGCGCCCATACGCCGATTTTCTGCGTGCGCGCGGCTTTTTCCGCCGCCGCATAAGCTGTCGGCGTTTCTTTGCTGCGATAAAGCACCGCCTGTCCTTGCGCAAGCATCGTCAAATTAATATCCCGCCCTTGCACCATAATCACGCCCAATTGCCGCTGATAAATGTCTTTGCCCTGCGGCAAGAGGCTAAATTCTGTTCTCATCAGCCTTTGCAAGACTTGCCGTGATTGCTCGCCCCAAGGGATTTGCCTTTTTTCAGGCGCATCAATGCCCAGCAAACGGATGGAAAGATAGCGGTTCTGACAATAGGCAGTGACCGTATCGCCGTCTAACACGCGATCTAGGCGACAATCAATGCTCTGCGGCGATGCCTCAAAGGCTTGATCATAAGGTTTCGCACTCGGAAAACAGGCATTAATAAGTAATAGCCCGATGCCGCTAAACACAAAAATCGGCCAACTGCCGCTTTGTTTTCTTGCACTGCCGTTTGTCCGCCGCCAAAATAAAAACAACGCCTTAAAAAGGCGTTGCCATAAAGAAAGCGATGGTTTTTTCATTCCTCGCTTAGCTTTCATCTACCCGCTCACGCAGTTCTTTGCCTGCACGGAAATAAGGAATAGATTTTGCAGGCACTTTCACTGATTCGCCCGTTTTAGGGTTACGGCCAGTGCGCGCCTCACGATAATGCAAAGAAAAGCTCCCAAAACCACGGATTTCTACGCGGTCGCCTTTTTCAAGGCTTTGGCATACTTTTTCAATAATCAGCTTGATTGTTTCTTCCACATCTTGCGCTTTTAGCTGCGGATGCTTCAAACTCAAGCGTTCAATCAGCTCGGATTTGGTCATGCGATTTCCTTATATAAAGCAAAGCGCCATAGAGCGCTTTGCCACGATGAGATTAGTTATCAGAGTTTTCCAACTCTTTGAAAATATCGCCCAAAGAAGTGCCGGCTTGGCTTTCTTTGCGCGTATAGTCTTGAATGACCGCTTTTTCTTCCGCCACGTCTTTGGCACGCACAGAGAGGCTTAAGTTTTTGTTTTTACGATCAACGTTCAACACTTTAGCTTCTACTTCATCACCGACGCTTAAGAGCTTGCTTAAATCTTCCACACGCTCAATCGAGGCTTCGGAAGCTTTGAGAATGCCGTTAATGCCTTCTGCCAATTCAACAACTGCTTGACGCTCATCGACTTCAATAACTTTACCTTTGACAATCGCACCGCGGCCATTGGCTGAGGTGAATTGAGAGAAGGTGTCTTGTTTCAATTGCTTAACGCCTAAAGAAATGCGCTCGCGCTCAGCATCGATGCCGAGGATAATCGCTTCGACTTCCTGACCTTTTTGATAAGCACGCACGGCTTCTTCGCCGCTTTCGTCCCATGACAAATCAGACAAATGCACCAAACCGTCAATGCCGCCGTCTAAGCCGATAAAGATACCGAAATCGGTAATCGATTTAATCTGACCTTTGACATGCTCGCCTTGGTTATGATGCTTGCCGAATTCTTCCCATGGATTCGGCTGGCATTGTTTCATGCCTAAAGAGATGCGGCGGCGTTCGCCGTCGATTTCTAAAATCATCACTTCCACTTCTTGACCGACAGAAACGAATTTACGCGGGTTAACGTTTTTGTTCGTCCAATCCATTTCAGAAACGTGTACCAAACCTTCTACGCCGTCTTCGATTTCAACGAAAGCGCCATAATCGGCAATATTGGTGATTTTGCCGCTCAAAGTAGAGTTGGCCGGGTAACGTTGTGCAATATCTGCCCAAGGATCGTCGCCCAATTGCTTCATACCTAAAGAAACGCGACCGCGCTCACGGTCAAATTTCAGGACTTTAACTTCCACTTCTTGACCGATTTCTACCACTTCGGAAGGATATTTCACACGTTTCCATGCCATATCCGTGATATGCAGCAAGCCGTCAACGCCGCCCAAATCCAAGAATGCACCGTAGTCAGTGAGGTTTTTAACCACTGCTTTGACCACATCGCCTTCTTGCAGATTTTTCAAGACTTCTTCGCGCTCTTCTTTGTACTCTTTTTCCAGTACTGCGCGCCGAGAAATCACGATATTGTTGCGTTTTTGATCCAGTTTGATGATCTTGAACTCAATTTCCTTGCCTTCGATGATGCTGGGGTCTTTAACCGGACGCACATCGACTAATGAACCCGGCAGGAAGGCTTTAACGCTTTCCACATCAACGGTAAAGCCGCCTTTCACGCGGCTAGATACCACGCCAGTAATGGTTTCTTCATCGCGGAATTTCTGCTCAAGGATTTCCCAAGTACGGATACGTTGCGCTTTTTCGTGAGAAATTTGGGTTTCGCCGTGGCCATTTTCCAATGCTTCTAAAGCGACTTCGACTTCATCACCGATATTGATGGTGATTTCCCCTTTGTCGTTTGTGAATTGCGCGACGGGAATGAAACCTTCCGATTTCAAACCGGCATTCAATACCACGAATTCTTTACCGATTTCGATAACTTCCGCCTTAATAATCGCACCGGGCTTGAGCTCGGTTGTTTCAATACTTTTTTCAAAAAGTTCTGCAAATGATTCTGCCATGTAATCTGGACCTGTGTATCAATGTTAAATTAAAAAAAACGCGCCTGAAACAGGGCATTGACCTGTTCAAACACCGCATCTACCGATAAATCGGTAGTATCAATCAGCACCGCATCAGCAGCTGGCACATACGGCGCTACCTCACGATTGCGATCGCGCGCATCGCGCTCGGCAATCTCATTTTTGAGGGCGGCTAGAGTAACACTTTCTCCTTTCGCTATCAACTGCTTATAACGACGATTTGCACGCGCTTTTGCGCTCGCCTCCAAAACAATCTTCAAAGCCGCCTCGGGAAAGACGACCGTACCCATATCGCGACCGTCCGCCACCAAATCCTTATCGGCGGCAAATTGGCGCTGAAAACCCAGCAAAGCGGCGCGAATCGCCGGTTTTGCCGCCAATTGCGAAGCCAACTGCCCCGTGCTTTCCAAACGCAATTCGCTTCCCACAGCTTGCCCGTCTAAAAAAGCCGCCACGCCGTCGGGCTGCACTTCAAAATGCACCTTCATCTGCGCCAGCAAAGCCGCTTGCTCCGCTTCGCCTGCCGCAGTCAAACCCGCCGCCTGCACAAACAAAGCGCTCAGACGATATAAAGCGCCGCTATCCAAATACGCCAAATCATGGGTTTGCGCCAAACGCTGGCAAATTGTGCCTTTGCCGACGCCGCTCGGGCCGTCAATCGTTACAATCTTACGCATCGCTTACCTCAATCTGCATACCGATACCCTGCGCCAAATCGCGGAAATTCGGAAAAGAAGTCGCTACATTATCGCAATCTCGAATCTCTATCGCCGCCGCGCTACGCAAAGCCGCCACCGCAAAACTCATGGCAATGCGGTGATCGCCCAAGCTGTCAATCACGCCGCCTGAAAATGCCGTGCCCCCTTTGCCGCGAATGCGCATACTGTCTTGTCCTGCTTGGCAATCCACACCCAAAACTTTCAGCCCTACCTCCATCGCCGCCAAACGATCGCTCTCTTTCACGCGCAATTCCGCCAAATCGCCGGCAAGGGTTTCACCCTCCGCACAAGCGGCAGCGACAAATAAAATCGGAAACTCATCAATGGCAATCGGCACTAAATGTTTTGGAATTTCAATTCCTTGCAAAGCAGAAGCGTAGACACGCAAATCCGCCACCGGCTCGCCGCCTGCCTCGCGTGCATTTTCAATCAGAATCTTGCCGCCCATTATTTGCAGAATCTCCACAACCGCCGAACGCGTCGGATTCATGCCCACATTTTCAATCAAAACCTCGCCGCGCTCGGCAATCAAAGCGGCGACAATAAAAAACGCCGCCGAAGACACATCGCCCGGCACGACCACTTCGCAGCCGCGCAAAGTCTGCCCGCCGCGAATGCTCAAGGTTGCGCCCGATTGGGCAATCTGCACACCGAAACCGCCCAACATCCGCTCGCTATGATCGCGGCTGATGCCGATTTCCGTAATCCGCGTTTCGCCCTCCGCATACAAACCGGCGAGCAACAGACAAGATTTCAATTGCGCACTTGCCACCGGCAAAGTGTAATCAATGCCCTGCAAAGGGCGACCTTGAATCCGCAAAGGCGCGGTGCCGCTCTCCGTCGTTTCAATCGACGCCCCCATCAAAGCCAAAGGTTCGGTCACGCGGCGCATCGGACGCTTCATCAAAGAATTGTCGCCGACCAAAACGCTGTCAAAAGCCTGCCCTGCCAAAACCCCCGCCATTAAACGCATACTCGTGCCGCTATTGCCCACATCCAAGACCTGAGCCGGTGCTTTCAAACCATGCAAACCCTGCCCGTCAATACTCACGCGCCCCTGACCATGATGCGCAATCGGTACGCCCATCGCCTGAAAAGCATGCATTGTTGCCAAACAATCCTCGCCCTCCAAAAAACCGCTGACCTCCGTGCGCCCCTCTGCCAAAGCACCGAGCATAATCGCGCGATGCGAAATTGATTTATCCCCCGGCACGCGCAATGCACCCTCAAGCGCCGCTACCGGCGAACTTTTCCATGTTAAAGCCATTTCTTCCTATCTTTATGTTTCAACACACAGAGCGACACATAAAGCGTCGCCCTACGTGTTGCCCTGAATTGGAAGAGGTTACACCTCTCCCACAAGATTATCCTCCCTAAAGGGAGGGGTTTCAACCAGTAAGGAAATTTTGATGAAAAACGTGCAGCATAACGCATCACGAAAAAAATTGCGCCGCCGATGCCGCATTTATCGCGGCTGTTCAGGCAATCTGAATGCGGCATCGGCTTAAGCCGTTTTGGCAGCGATTTCTTCTTTATACGGTTTACACCGTAGAAATTCCGCTTGTCGATTTAGGCTTTTTGCAGTTTCGTCCAATTATAGTAGCCGTAGGCGGAGTTCAGCAGATAGGCGATGTACATTAAATACATAGCCGGATTTTCCGCCCAGAGAATGATGGATAAGATATTGAGCGTAATCCATAAAATCCATTGTTCGCGGTAACGCAGTATCATCAGCAGCTGGGCGGCGACGGTAATCATGGTAGTCATGCCGTCCAGTCCTGTGGAGCTGCCGCCCGCCGCCCGCAGCGCCAACACGAATAAGAAGGTGCTGACGGCAAGAGCAGCAATCAGGATAAGCCAGCCTTTGACATCGAGTTTTTTAGCAATAACCGCTTCACTCGCGCCGTCTTTCTGCATATTGGCTTTCCAGACAAAATAGCCGATAAATTGCGCGGGGATATAAACATAAAGCACAGTGTTCATTTCGCCCAGATAGTTGGCTTTCCACGCCACATAGAAATAGGTGTAGGCAAAGATAAGTCCGAAGAAGTAATTGCTGATTTTGCCTTTACTGACAAATACGACACACAATATGCCGGCAATGCCCGAAATCATGGCAAGCCATGAGTCGGGCTGCAGGATAAAGGCGACGATTTGCGCGATGAGAAAGGCGGCTAACCAAAACAGTTCAAAGGGTTTCCAGCCGTCGCAGAGTTCTTTTTTGATGTATTGCAGAATAGTTGAAGGGTTCATATGTGCTCCTGTGGGAAATAGAAGCGGCATCTTATGCTATCGGCAACTGCGTCGGCAACTGCGAATGCAAGATTCCCATATTGAAGCGCTTCACTCAACATATCAATCACGCCTGTCGTTCTTTGAGCAGGGCTTTGATTTCCGCCAGCTCCTGATGCAGGCGGGCGATGTCTTGCGCCGTCAGAGAAAGCGGTTCTACACTAGGCGTGATGACGGGCTGCGGATCTTCAATCGTGCCAGCGCTACTTTCATTGAGAAGAGCCAATGAGAATAAAGAGCTAAACCTTGGGCGCGAAAATAAAAGCGCCGAGTTGCCGCGCCAAGGCGCGATAGTGGTCTGTTGCATAGTATCCCTGTGAAAAAAAGCGGCATTGTATAGTCTCTTCAGATTAAAATGATACGTCTTAACACAACATATTGAAATATTTTTCAATATGTTGAAAATTTTTATTGTCTCATTTTAATCTGAAGAAGCTATAGCTTAAGCCGCCTATGACCGAGCGGCTGACATCTTGCAAACCATTATCCGCCGCTATATTTCCGACAAATAATGCGCATCGCGCGCGGCTTTGGCGCGGCCGAAAATCCGCTCGATTGCCTCGCCGTCGCCTGCCGCCAAGAGTTGCTCGAATTGCTGCAAACGCTGGCGGTATTGCTGCAATAAGGCGGCGATTTCCTGCGGATTGTGCAGGCAGATATCGCGCCACATCACGGGACTACTGGAAGCGATGCGGGTAAAATCGCGAAAACCGCCCGCCGCATAGGAAAAAATCGCCTCATGCTGCAAATCCTGATCGAGCATATCGACCAACAGATACGCCAAAACATGCGGCAGATGGCTGGTCGCGCCCAAAATCGCATCATGTTCCGCCACCGACATTTGGCTAATCAAAGCTCCTGCGCTATGCCATAAACGGCTGACCACGCCCAAAGCGCGGTTATCGGTCTGCGCCAAGGTCGTTAAAATCACTTTGCGGCGCAGGAACAAATCGGCGTCCGCCGCCGCAACGCCGCTTTTTTCCCGTCCCGCAATCGGATGTGCCGGCACGAAAAAGGGCGGCACGGTGCCGAATGCCTGTTCCACCGCGCTCAAGACAGAGGCCTTGGTGCTGCCCACATCGGTCATCACGACGGTTTCTTTCAGCGGCAATGCCGCCAATTGCTCACAGACGGCAAACAAAGCATCGACCGGCGTTGCCAAGACAATCACATCCGCCGCCGCCAAATCCGCCCATTGCGCCGGCGCATCAATCACGCCCAAATTCTGTGCCGCCGCCAAGGCTCGCGCATCATTATCCAGAGCGATAATCCGCTCCGCCGCCTGCGCCTGACGCAATGCCAAAGCCAATGAACCGCCGATTAAGCCGATACCAATAAAGGCGACCGTGCCTAAATTACCATTATTGCTCATCTTTTTTCTCTTCTAACGATATGCTGACTCTGCCGTTTTCCACTTTGGCGCGATGCATTTTTTCAAGCAATTCGTTTAAATCCGCAAAGCCGTAGGCGGCAATATCCAGACGCGGCTGAAGGTATTTTTCCATAGTGGCGATATCCGCCCGCCCGTTCTTATCTGCAAATTTCTGATGTGCTTCGATAATTTTAGGAATAAAATCCGACCAAGGAATTTTTCGGAAATACATCTGGCTGCGGTTATTATCATCATAGCGGTGCTGCACCCCTTCCAAGGCTTTTAGCATAGAAGAGAGCTTTACATAGCCATAACTGCGCGGATCAAAATCACTATGTGTTTGATTTAAATAGTTGCCGATCCGTGCTACTGATGACCAGCTGCTGTCTTCGGCAGTATTTTTTAGAGCCTGAAAAAGCAAGGACTTTAATCCGCCTTCAATAGGTTGCCGAGTGATCGGTGCATTGGCAGCAGTTTCCGGTAATACTGGGGGCGCTATTGCCGCCTGTGCGACAGAATTTAGCGTTGGCTGCAAATTTTCCACATAAACAAACTTATCGCAGGCATTGCGAAACGCCTCGGGAGTTGATTTTTTACCCAAGCCATACACCGTCAGCCCCGCTGAACGGATACGCGATGCCAAGGGTGTAAAATCACTGTCGCTCGATACCAAACAGAATCCGTCAAATGTCCCGCTATAAAGCAGATCCATCGCATCAATAATTAGCCCCATATCGGTAGCATCTTTACCTTTGGTATAGGCAAATTGCTGCATAGGAACAATGGCATATTTCAATAGAATTTTCTGCCAGCCGCCAAGTGTGGGGCTGCTCCAGTCGCCATATATGCGCTTTACGCTGGCGATGCCATATTTAGCAATTTCGGCAAACATTTCCTCCGCTACTGCGGCAGAGGCATTATCGGCATCAATTAATACCGCTAACTTTTGCTGTTTTTCCATCTATCCCGCCTTCGGATAACTGCCCAAAATCCGAAACAAACTCGCCTGATCGCGGATTTCGGCAAACAATGCTTGCATTTCGGGCGCATTCTGATGCCCTTCCAAATCAATGAAAAACACATATTCCCACATGCCCTGCTTGCTGGGGCGGGATTCGATGCGCGTCATATTGACATTGTGCCGCCCAATCGGTTCAAGCAATTTGTACAGCAAACCAGGGCGGTTATGCGAAGAAACCAAAATCGAGGTTTTATCATTGCCGCTGCTCTCGATAAATTGCCGCCCGATGACTAAAAAGCGCGTGGTATTGCTGCTATTGTCTTCAATATGGGTATAGCGAACAGGCAATTCATACAATTCCGCCGCCATTTTTCCTGCAATCGCCGCGCTATGGCGTTCTTTTGCCGCGCGTTTCGCCGCCTCCGCATTGCTGCCCACCATCACGGTTTCCACATTGGGCAGATTCTCCGCCAGCCATACGCGGCATTGCGCCAAAGATTGGCTGTGGGAATACACCACTTTCACCGCCTCCAAATGCTCCTCATGCGTGAGCAGATTCTGCTCGATGCGCAGCAGCACTTCCCCGCAAATATTGAGCGGCGAAAGTGCCAGCGTGTCTAAGGTATGCGTTACCATGCCTTCGGTAGAATTTTCCACCGGCACCACGCCGTATTGGCAATCGCCCGTCTCCACCGCCTTAAACACTTCCTCAATGCTACGCTTGGCATTGGTCGTCACGGAATGCCCGAATTGTTTTAAAGCCGCCGCCTGCGTAAACGTGCCTTCCGGCCCGAGATAAGCGATATTGAGCGGCAATTCCAATGCCAAGCAGGCGGACATAATCTCGCGGAACAGGCGCGCCACCTCCGCATCGGGCAAAGGCCCCTGATTCAAGGCTTGCAAACGGTTGAGCACCTGCCGCTCGCGCTCGGGGCGGTAAAAGACGATATTATCGCCCTCTTCGGCTTTTTTCACCTCACCCACCGCCTGCGCGCATTGGGCGCGTTGCGATAATTTGGCAAGAATCTCTTGGTCTAGCGCATCAATCTGCGCCCGTAGTTCCGCTAAGGTTTTCATTGGCTCTTCATGGATGGTGGAAAAGGGCATCTTAGCGCATTCGCCGCAATAAAGCAGGGTTTATCGCGCGGCAATTTCTATTCTGAAACACACAAATTTTTATCAAAGCGCTTGCGAAAAATCCTACGGCAGTTTATATTTTTTACATATGTTTAAGAGTAATCTTTTACATATGTAAAAATCAACCCTAAGCACACGTTTTATCTGGAGAAAATTATGAGCAAAAGCAAATTCATCGACCACACCCTGCTGGCAGCCAAAGCCACTCAAGCCCAAATCGAGCAATTATGCCAAGAAGCCCTGCAACATGATTTTTGTTCCGTCTGCGTCAATCCCTTTTGGGTCAGCTTTGCCAAGCAACGTCTGCAAGGCAGCGATGTAAAAGTCTGCACGGTCATCGGCTTTCCTTTGGGTGCGAATACCAGCAGCCTCAAAGCCTTTGAAACGGAAGAAGCCGTCAAAAACGGCGCGGACGAAGTCGATATGGTCATGAATATCGGCTTGGCAAAAGCCGGTGATTGGGCGGGCGTTGAAGCGGATATGAAAGCCGTCGTACAAGCCGCTAACGGCGCATTGGTGAAAGTCATTTTAGAAACCTGCCTGCTCAATGAAGAAGAAATCCGTCGCGCCTGTCAAGCGGCGGTAGCGGCGAAAGTCGATTTCGTCAAAACCTCCACAGGCTTTTCCAGCGGCGGCGCTACTGTCGAAGCAGTGAAATTGATGCGCGAATGCGTGGGCGCGGACATCGGCGTTAAAGCCTCCGGCGGCATTCGCAGCACAGAAGATTTCGCGGCAATGGTTGTAGCGGGCGCAAACCGCATCGGTGCATCTGCCGGCGTGGCATTATTGGGCGGAGAAGGAGGAACAGGTCATGATTATTAGAGCTAATGTTGAGCAATTACCGGACGGCTATCTCAATCGCACTCCATTGTTTCAATATATTTTGTTATCGATTTGTTTTCCGATGTGGGGTATTGCCGCAAGTTTGAACGATATTTTGATTACGCAGTTCAAATCGATTTTTACCCTGTCGGATTTTGCTTCCGCTTTTGTGCAAAGCGCTTTTTACGGCGGATATTTCTTGCTCGCCATTCCCGCCAGTCGGGTAATTCGCAAATGGAGCTATAAACTCAGTATCTTAATCGGCTTAAGTTGCTATATCGGCGGTTGCATGCTCTTTTTCCCCGCCTCGCATATGGCGACTTATTCCGTTTTCTTAGCGGCTTTATTTGCCATCGCAGTGGGCTTGTCTTTCTTGGAAACCTCTTGCAACACCTACTCCTCCATGATCGGTCCCAAAGAAAAAGCTACTTTACGCCTCAATATCTCGCAAACTTTCTATCCCATCGGCTCTATCTGTGGCATTTTGCTCGGCAAATATCTGATCTTCACTGACGGCGATGCCCTGCACAAACAAATGGAGGCTTTAGAAGGCGAGGCGCAGCGCCAATTTGCCGCCGAGATGTTGCAACGCACTTTGCAGCCTTATCAATTTATCATCATGGTCTTGCTGCTGCTGTTGGCGGTGGTGGCGATTACGCAGTTTCCGCGTTGCAAACCCTTGGATCATGACGCGCATGAATCCAAAGCCAGCATCAGCGAAACCTTAAGCTATCTCGCCGGCAACCGCCGCTTTAAACGCGGCATTATGACGCAATTCCTTTATGTGGGCATGCAGACAGCCGTATGGTCCTTTACCATTCGATTGGCATTGCAAATCGACAGCAGCCTGAATGAGCGCGTGGCGTCCAATTATATGGTGTGGGCTTTCGTCGGCTTTTTCCTCGGCAAATTCCTCGCCAATATTCTGATGACCAAATTCAACGAAGACAAAGTATTAATGAGCTATTCCCTCTTAGGGTCTTTAGCTTTGCTCTATGTGATTTGCGTGCCTAATATGAGCGCCGTATGGGCGGCGATTTTCGTCTCCGCCATGTTCGGACCTTGCTGGGCAACCATTTATGCCCGCTCTTTGGATGCCATCAGCGACAAACGCCATACGGAAACCGGCGGCGCGGTTATCGTGATGTCGATTATCGGCGGTGCGGTCGTGCCGGTGATTCAAGGTTTTGTTTCCGACAGCTTAGGCTCAATGCAATTGGCATTTGCCGTATCTTTGCTGTGTTTTATCGCGGTAGGGCTATATTTTTACCAAGAATACCGCCTCAGCCGTTCTGCTTTGAATTAAAAGGAGTGAATCATGTATCGTTTGCACCTGTATCCGGAACTCTTCAAAACACAAGAACAAATCATTGTGCAATCGGAAAAATTTTCCGTCAGCACAAAACGTTACCCGCAAGACATTGCCGGCTTGACCATTCGAAATTCGCGCGGTTACATCGAAATCCTGCCCTTTATGGGACAAATGATTTGGGATGCGGTCTTTGACGGACATTCTCTGCGCATGGGCAATATGTTTGATAAACCGCAGCGCGCTCAGGAAATCGTCGATACTTACGGCTGCTTTGCCTTCCATTCCGGCTTGTTGAGCGGCGGCTGCCCTGCCCCCGAAGACAACCATCCGCTGCACGGAGAATTTCCCTGCGCGGCAATGGACTGCGCCTATTTATGCATCGACGGCGAGCGCATCGAGCTAGTCAGCGAATATGAATATGTACGCGGCTTCGGACACCATTATCGCGCCAGTCCCTCCGTCAGTCTTGCCGCCGACTGCGCGCGCTTCGACATCAATATGCAGGTAGAAAACCTCTCTGCCTATCAAAAAATGCCGTTGATTTATATGTGCCATATGAACTACGCCTATATCGACAAGGCCGTCATGCGGCAAAATATTCCCGACGACGCCCTGCAATTGCGCCGCAGCATTCCGGCGCACCTGCATCCGACCCCTGAATGGCAAGCCTTCAACGAAGCCATTTTGCAGGGCGGCATTGATGCCAATGTGTTGGACAAAACGCAATGCTACGATCCGGAAATCGTCTATTTCGCCGATAATCTGCCGCAATACGGCGAGATGATGGAATTTGAATTGCAGCATCCCGACAATGGCACTGCCTTTAGCACGCGCTTTTCCAGCCGGGAATTCCCACACGCCACACGCTGGATTTTGCACAATCCCGATCAAAAAGTCGCCGCCTTTGTGCTGCCTGCTACCGCACGCCCCGAAGGCTACAAAGCCGCTGAAGCGGCAGGCACATTGCAATGGCTCGAAGCCGGCGAAAGCCGCTGCTTCAGCGTTAACACCGGAATTAAGGAGTAATCATGGATATTGCCGTTATCGGTTCGAATATGGTCGATCTCATTTCTTACATCACGCGTATGCCGGCGGAGGGCGAAACCATCGAAGCCCCCGATTTTAAAATGGGCTGCGGCGGGAAAGGCGCCAATCAGGCAGTTGCCGCCGCCAAATTAGGCGCAAAAGTCCTGATGCTGACCCGCGTCGGCAATGACGTTTTTGCCGACAATACCATTGAAAATTTTCGCAAACACGGCATCGACAGCCGCTACATCTTAAAAAGCGAAGCCTCTAGCGGCGTCGCCCCTATCTTTGTCGATCCGGAATCGCGCAATGCGATTATCATCGTAAAAGGCGCGAATAATCTGCTCAGTCCGGCGGATATCGAAAACGCGGAAGAGGACATCCTCAAATGCAAACTGATTGTGCTGCAACTGGAAATTCCTACGGAAACCGTCTATGCCGCGATTCGTTTCGGGCAAAAGCACAACATCCCCGTCTTGCTCAATCCCGCTCCCGCCCAACCGGATTTGATACTGGAACAAGTCAAAAGTTGCGAATTCATCATTCCCAATGAAAGCGAACTTTCCTTGCTCACAGGCATGCCGGTCGATAATGAAGACGACATCAAAAACGCCGCCCATGCCCTGCATCGCGCCGGCGTGAAAAACGTCATCGTTACCCTCGGCGCAAAAGGCGCTTTATGGATTGACGGACAGGGGCAGGAACGGCGTTTTGCCGCCGTCACGGTCAAAGCGCAGGACAGCACCGGCGCAGGCGATGCCTTTATCGGCTGCTTTTCCCATGTTTATGTGAAAACGGGCGATATTGCGCAAGCCATCGAAGCCGCCAACCACTATGCCGCGGACTCCGTTACCCGCCTAGGCACGCAAAGCTCCTATCACGAGCACGCCGCCTTTGTTGCCGACTATCCCGCATTAGCCGCCATCGTCTGAGCATGGCTAAAGAGCATTCTCTCAGCAAACGCGACATCCAATCCTTGGATGTCGCCAAACTCTACTACCAAAGCGGCAAATCGCAGCAGGAGATTGCCGCCATTATGGGGCTATCGCGCCCCACCATCGCCAAACTCCTGCAACATGCGCAAGACCTCGGCTTCGTGCAAATCCGCATCTGCGACCCGCGCGAACACACGGACGAACTCGCCGAACGTATTCAAGAGCGCTACCGCTTAGACGAAGTCCGCCTAATTCCCAGCCCGCCGGAGCACGACCTCGACCGCCTGCGCCAAGAACTCGGCAAAGCCGCCGCCCGCATGCTGGAAAAACTGGTGCGCGACGGCGACTGCATCGGCATCGAATGGAGCAACACCATACAAGCCATGGCGAAAGCCCTCGTCAGACAAAACCGCAAACAGGTCAAAGTCGTGCAACTGCGCGGCAGCGACACCCAAATGCAGCAAAACCTCAACGAAGCCCAAAGCATCCACCGCATCTGCCAAGCCTTTCAAGCCGAAGGCGAAACCCTCAATCTGCCCTGCGTTTTCGACCAATTGCACACCAAAAACCTGATGGAAAAAGAAAACCCCATCCGCCGCGTGCTGGAAAGCGGCAAACAATGCCGCATCGCCGTCTTTACCGTCGGCGCCGCCGAAGCCGACAGTCCCCTCTTCAGCTCGGGACTCTTCAGCGATACGGAAATCGCCCACCTGCTGCAACATGCCGTCGGCAGCATCTGCGCCCGCTTTGTCAACCGCGAAGGACAAATCTGCCTCCCCGATCTCAATAACCGCACCATCGGCATCCGACTACCCGACCTGCGCCACAAAGAAGAACGCCTGCTCATTGCCGGCGGCAGCCACAAAGCCGCCGCCATACACACCACCCTCAAATACGGCTACGCCAACCGCCTGGTCAGCGACGAACGCACCGCCCGCCACATCATGCAGCACAACTCATCCGCAGGCATTGCACTATAATGCCGCCTCCCACATTTGACAGGTTTATTTATGCCAACTTTCCTACCATACCGAGGCGCCGTCATACTGCTGACGATACTGCTCGGCTGTTTCCGAAGCCTGATTGCGCAACCGCCTCAAGCACTCATCATTGATGAAGCCGAGCGTATATGGCAGGTCGCCATTGCCGCCGACACCCCCTCCCGCAACCGCGGTCTGATGCACCGCCCTTGGCTGGCGCCTTGGCAAGGTATGCTCTTTCTGTTTCCGCGACCTAATGACACCTCATTTTGGATGAAAAACACCATTACCGCGCTCGACATCCGCTTTTACGATGCTCAAGGCGTCTTGCTCGTCCGCTATCCCCATGCCCAACCCTGCCTGCATCAGCCCTGTCCCACTTATCCCTCTTTCGGCAAAGCGCTGTATGTATTAGAAACCCGCAGCAACAGTTGGATCGGCGGGCACATCCGCATTCTCTCTCTGCCCGAACATCTCGAGCCGCGCTAAAAAGCGCCTTTGCCTCATACGCCGGCATTCTTATACAATGCCGCGCTTATCCCTTCAGCGTTTTTAAGGACTGTCATGAGCGACCACACCCCGATGATGCAGCAATATCTTGGTATTAAAAAAGACTTTCCGCATACCTTGCTGCTCTACCGCATGGGCGATTTTTACGAACTGTTTTACGAAGACGCCAAAGAAGCCAGCCGTCTGCTCGGTATTACGCTGACCGCACGCGGCAAAAGCGGCGGCGAAGCGATTCCCATGGCGGGCGTGCCGGTGCATGCTTTGGAAAACTATCTCGCCAAATTGGTCAAACTCGGCGTATCGGCGGTAATTTGCGAGCAAATCGGCGACCCTGCACAGAGCAACGGACCGGTAGAACGCGCCGTAACCCGCATCATTACCCCCGGCACTTTAACCGACGAAGCGCTGTTGGACGACAGCCGCGACAATACCCTGCTTGCCATCGTTCAAGAGCCTAAAAGCGGCGCTTATTACTATGCCGCCGCCGATATTACGCGCGGCGATTTTTATCTGAGCGACACACTGGATGAAGCCGCGCTGTTGAGCGAACTGGAACGTCTGCGCCCTGCGGAAATCCTGATTGAAGAACGCAGCCGCCTGCCGCAGCAGGCGCATTTGGCGCGCCTGCAACGCCAGCCCGACTGGTATTTTGACGCCGACAGCGCCCTGCGTCTTATGCTCGCGCATTATCAGCTGCAAAATCTGGACGGTTTCGGCTTGCAGGCGAGCGACCCCGCCCTGCCTGCCGCCGGTTGTCTCCTGCAATATCTGCACGACACCCACAAACAAAGCCTGCCGCCGCTCAATCCGCCGCAAAAACAGCAAGACCGCCGCCATATCCTGATTGACGCCACCACCAGACGCAATCTGGAAATCGAATACACCTTAAGCGGCGACAGCAAACGCAGCCTTATCGGCGTACTCAACCGCTGCCAAAGCGCCGCCGGCATCCGCACCTTCAAACGCTGGCTGAATCAGCCCTTAACCGAACGCGCACCGCTTATCGCTCGCCATGACGCCGTCGAAGCACTGATGCAGCAATCGCGCGAAAACCTGCGCAAACAACTCAAACACAGCGCCGATATCGAACGCATCACCACGCGTATCGCCATGGGCAGCGCAAGACCGCGCGAACTCGCCCATCTGCGCGACACCCTTCTGCAACTGCCTGCCATCGCCGAGCAAATTCAGCCTGCCCTAAGCCGCAGCGCCCTATTGCAAGCCCATCATCAGCAACTGCTGCAACACGCAGACAGCGCCGCAAAACTGCAACAGGCATTGGTAGAAACACCGCCGCTGACGCTTAAAGACGGCGGTATTTTCGCCCCCGGCTTCAGTGCCGAATTAGACGAACTCAATCATCTCACCACCCACAGCGAAAGCATTTTGGCGGATATGGAAATCGCCGAACGGGAAAAAAGCGGCATCAACACGCTCAAACTCGGCTTTAACCGCGTCCACGGCTTTTACATCGATATTCCGCGCAGCCAAGCCGCTCTAGCCCCCGCCCACTGGATTCGCCGCCAAACCCTGAAAAACAGCGAACGCTACATCACAGACGAACTCAAAACCTTGGAAGACCGCGTTTTAAACGCCCGCGAACAAGCCCTGCAATTGGAAAAAACCCTATACGCCGCTCTGCTTGCCGAACTCGACCGACAACGCGAAGCGCACTACCGCCTCGCTCAAGCTCTAGCTGAAATCGACTGCCTCGGCGGCTTTGCCGAAATCGCCGCCGAACAACACTATTGCCGTCCGGAATTTGTCGAAGAAGCCGCCCTGACGATTAAAGCGGGACGACATCCCGTGGTGGAAATCCTCAGTGACGCGCCCTTTATCGCCAATGACACCGCGCTCAACGCACGCCGCCAATTACTCATGCTGACCGGCCCTAACATGGGCGGCAAAAGCACCTACATGCGCCAAACCGCACTGATTACGCTACTTGCCTGCGCAGGCGCCTTCGTGCCGGCACAATCCGCCCTCATCGGACGCATCGAACGCATCTTCAGCCGCATCGGCGCCAGCGACGATTTGGCCGGCGGACGCTCCACCTTCATGGTCGAAATGAGCGAAACCGCCAATATCCTCAACAACGCCGATGCCCATAGCCTTGTTATCATGGACGAAATCGGGCGCGGTACCGGCACCTTCGACGGACTCTCGCTGGCATGGGCAAGCGCCCTGCATCTTGCCTGCCACAATCACGCCCTCTGCCTCTTTGCCACCCACTATTTCGAGCTCACCGCATTAGCCGAAGAACACCGCAACATTCACAACATCCACCTCAGCGCGATTGAAGAGCAAGACAACATCGCCTTTTTACATCAAGTGCAAAACGGCGCGGCAAGCAAAAGCTACGGCATACAAGTGGCGCGGCTGGCGGGCGTTCCCAGCAGCGTCTTACATCAAGCGCGCAGCAAACTCAGACAATTGGAAGGCGAGCGCGAACGCGCCAAGCGTAGCTTAATGCAGGGACAACTCTTCAGCAGCCCCGAAACGCCCGAGCCTGCCGAAATCCCCGAAGCCCTACAATGCGTCATCGACAAACTGCAAGCCGTCAACCCCGACAATCTCAGCCCCAAAGCCGCCCACGAACTGCTGTATACTTTGCGTGACTATTTGGCAGAAATCCCCTAAATCCGCTTGCCTTAGCAAGGCAATCTGCTAAGCTAGGCGCGAGTTATTATTTTTCTCAACATTGAGAAACATTTTCGCCGCTTGCGGCATTTTTTATTAAGGAAAACCAATGAAAAAAACCCTACTTTGCGCCGCGCTTATCGCCGCCCTCAGCGCCTGCGACAACAGCAGCAAAAACGACAGTAACAACAGCGGCAGCAGCACGCCTGCCGTACAGCAAGAACAAAAAGCCGCCGTTAAAGCCTTAACCGGCGCCGCCCAAGCCGAAGCCGCAGAAAGCCGCTTCAAAGACCTCAATGCCCGCACTAATCAAATACTGGCAGCCAGCCTCGGTAAAGCCAATCCCGTCTTCAAAAGCCTGAAAAGCGAATTTCTCAGCTACCAACGCGGCGAACAAAGCTCCAGCGCCGACACAAACATCACGATTGAATTCGGCGACGTCCTCATTGCGGAAGAAGAAAGCCTGAGCACGCCGATAACAGTTAGCGCTAAAAACAGCATCGACCACTCGGACGCGCTTGCCGAGCAAGGCATTGTGGCGAAAATCACAAGCACATTCATTGTGGATGACGCCTTAAAAGCCCGCCTCGAACTCAGCGATGAAGAAAGCGCGCGCGTAGCGAAAATCCTAGATCATCTGGAACTCAATACCGTGTTATTTGCCGATAATAAAGTCGAACAAACAATCGGCATCAAGCCGGTTGCGCTCGTAGAAGACGGCACAGAATTCCATGACGGCACAGAATTCCATTATGATGGCCTGAGCTACACCGCCACTTTCCTGCAGGAAGATTTGAAAGACAATCCTGTTTACCCTGCGGACATCCAACTGCAATCCGGCATATTGCGCTTTGTAGAAAACGGCGTCGAGCAAATAAAACTGGAGCCGATTAGCGGCAGCGGCAACATCAGCGCCAACGGCGATATGAACTTCAAAACCGGCGCCATTCATTTTACGGCACCTGACGGCGTCACGCTGCACATCGGCAACACGGAAACACTCGGCGAAAAACTCAGCTTCGATCCGCAATTCTCCCAATATCTCGGCAAAATCGACCATCGTTTGAACGACATCAAAATCACCTCCGACGAGACTCACGTTTTTGAATTCAAACAGGCTTATCTCGGCACCAATACCATGAAGAACGGCGATTTGTACAATGTGCAAATCAGCGCCGGCATTGAGCCGATTACCGATTTCCTGAAAGACCTTGCCGGCATCTCGGGCGTGAAAATCAACAAAAGCACCCTGACGATGGACTTCAACAACATCAGCGCCGATACTTTAGAGAAATTGCAAGCCGCCGGCTATGACGACAGCATCATTGACGAAGCCTTCCTGCAAAGCCTGATAGACAATGCCGCGCAAAACCAAACCGAACTGCACCTCAATACCGCCGTGGAGACGGAAGCCGGCACGGCAACCGCGAAAATCGACATCAAAGCCGTTGCCGCTGCCGCCGATAACGGCAGTCATAAAAACCGCAGCAGTATGAGCGACGAATCATTTTTGCAAGATTTCGATATCGAAGCCCTTGTACGCGTGCCTGAAACCATTCCGCAAGCCACCGGCATGGCGGCAATGATGGAAATGCAAGCCAAAGGCTTCTTGAAAAAAGAAGACGGACATTATGTGCTGGACTTTAGCCTCAAAAACGGCAAAGCCACGCTTAACGGACAAGCGCTTCCGCTGTAATCGGAAATTTCCTATCAAACAAAAAACGGGCAATACGCCCGTTTTTTTATGCCCTCTTAATTGCTAAGTTTTATTCAGACTTAGCTGTCGGCTCTGCAATCACGCCGCAATATTTGCGCGCACCGCCGCCGCCCAAAGGCGCAGGATGATCGCTGTAATTATCGCCGCCGGCATGAATCATTAAAGAACGTCCGTATAAATCCGCAATATCCTCGATGCGCGGCGCAAGCACAGGCTGCACCTTGCCCTCGGCATCCACCGCCAAAGCCGGTAAATCGCCCAAATGCCCGCCATTATTCCAAGGACCTAAATGCGCGCCGGTATTTTGGGGATCCCAATGGCCGCCGGCAGCCAAACCCGCCACCATTTTGCCGTCTTTTTCCGCAGGGTCGCAGCTGGGATTTTCATGCACGTGAAAACCGTAAATCCCCTGCGGCAGCCCTTCGATCTCAGCCTGGAAAAGCGCGCCGTAATTGTTGTAGCTGATGCGCACTTCGCCGACGATTTTATTGCCGTTTTCCACGTCCAACAAAGCCATCGGCACGATAATATCTTCGCGCAGCATAGCAGTAGGCATGACACTTTCCGCCTGCGCCGCCAATCCTGTCAATAATGCACCTATTAATACACATTTTTTCATCACTGTCCTCCTATTTGAAATGAGCTGCCATTCTACCGCCTTATGCCCCACCGTGCGACAATCTAAGACAGCGTCATGTATAGTCGAAGAATTGAAAAAGCATTACGGCGTTGGCTCGCCTTGCCGTACTATCTGTACTGTCTGCGGCTCGCCGCCTTGTACTACTTTTTCACTTCTCCGACTATAGACCACCGAACAATCGTCAAAATGCGGATTCAATCTGCTGTTTCTTACCGCCAAACGCAAAGACTCCAGTTTATCCAACAGCGCCTCATGCCCCTGCCACAGAAGCGGCAAATCCGCTGCCGAAATACCGTCTGTCAAACTGTCGCTGCACAGCAGCAATGCTTCGCCCGCCTGCAAACGCCCTGCCGCCGCGTAAATGGCAAAGCCCTCATCTTCAGCCTGCCACACTAATAAACAGCCGTCATTATAATGCCGTAGCGTAAAAACTTGCCCGCCGTAATCGCCAAAACGCAATGCCATACAGACAGGCGCAAATAGCCTGCGGCAAGCGGCAAGGCATCGCCAATTACGGGCAGCCACGAGAAAAACAGCAGATTGGCGCCGTAGCGTTTCAATACCGTCAATGCCTTAGGCGAAATCCGCGCGCGGTAATGACGGGCGGCGATACGCCCTAGAGCATAAGAAGTGATGGAACCCAAGCTGTTGAACGCACCCGCAATCAGCAAAGCCGCCCAAGCCAATTCAGGCTTTTGCCACAGCAAAGCGGCGAAGGCGGCATCGGAGGTGCCGGGCAAAATGGTGGCGGAAGTAAAGGCGGATAATGCCAGTGCGCTTAATAGGGAAACATCCGTCAATCGCTGTTCCTATAGTCGAAGAATTGAAAAAGTATTACGACGTCAGCTCGCCTTGCCGTACTATAGCCGTTAAACTTTAAAACAAGACGGAATTTCCTACGAAGAGCAAAGAAAGCAAAGTTTTGAGCAAAACTCGCTACGCAGAGCCTGCGAAACTGCAAATTTCCACAAAACCAGTTACGGAGCACTCAAAATCCCCTTTTGCCTTGCCGCAGACAGCGCAGGATTTTTCGGGAACAAGCGCGTCACTGTTTGAGCGATTAACGAAGTCCGAAGCGTTTTGACGCGCGCCGAACCATAAAAATTAATTTGGCAAGCTGGCAAGGAGATTTTGCGAAGCAAAACAAGGCAAGGGGCTGCCTTTTTTTGCGTACTTTCTTTGCTTCTAAAGAAAGTACGCAAAGCAATTAGTAAAGAAACGCTAGTAAGCAACGGAAAGGTAGCCCCTTGCCTTGCTCCGCTACGCGAGTTCCCCACCTGGCAGCACCAGCGCGGACACCATTGCCGGCATTATTGCCGATGAAGCGGCAATCGGCATGATTAACAGCAAAACCACCGCCGTGCGTATCATTCCCGTGCCGAATAAAGAGGTGGGCGAAATGGTAGAATTTGGCGGTTTGCTGGGTTCTGCACCGATTATGCCGGTCAAAACAGGGGATTGCAGCGTGTTTGTCAATCGCGGTGGACGCATCCCCGCGCCAGTGCAGTCTTTGAAAAATTAAAGAATTTGGCTCCAAAACTGCCGCCGCGACGGCAGTTTTTTTATTTGTTGCAGTTGGATTGTAAATTCAAGATATGGCAAAACTTTGGTGTTTTTATGTGTCTTCATTACAGTATTTTTCCATGATGCTATAAACAACGGACGATTTTCTACGGCTCAGTAGCCAATCATCCTTCAACAGCAAGCGCGGAGCATATTTGCCGCTCTCTGCTCAGACCAGCACAAACTGCTCATGACTCAAACTATTCAGCGCCGAGCCACGAATAGTAGCAAACACCTGCGCTTCCGCCGCGCCTGAGCCGTCGGCATCATAAAGCAAACTGCCGGTTTTGCTGTCGAACAATATCCGCTGTTCTTCGCTTGTGGCTTGGCTGCCAAGAGCAAAAGTTTCTGCCGAGAGGCTATCGCCCAAAGCAGTGAAGGCGGATTTACTCAAAGCAATCTTGTCTTCCTGAACATGAAAATCTTCAATTGTATCTATGCTGCCATCCAACACATCAAAAACAAATACATCCGCCCCGGCACCGCCATGCAATCTATCCGCGCCTTGACCACCATTGAGCCAATCATTGCCCGCACCGGCATAGAGATAATCCGCGCCGGCGCCGCCATATAAACGATCATTCCCTCCATTGCCATAGAGTTTGTCATCGCCAGCTTCGCCGTACAGTTCATCATCTTTGTCTGCACCACGCAGCACATCATCTCCTGCGCCTGCATAGACAATGCCTTTGCCTTGCCAGTATTGATAGTTATCGTTGCTTTCTGTGCCGTGTAGTGTCAAACCGTTTTCCATCAGTTCTTCTAAGCTGAAAGTCTGATCGGCAAATTGGAAGATTTCAATTTTATGGGCATTATCAGAGAAAAAGTATTCGATTTTGACGCTGTCTTCTGCACTTGTCTGAATGATTAAATGATAGCCTTCTTGGCGGAAGATGGCTTCTGCTCTTTGAATATCGCTAAAGATAATGCGGTCGCTATTGGCGGTAGTTTCATAATCAGTAATCACATCCTGACCATGTCCTTTAGCGAAAACATAAGTGTCGTTGCCATAGCCGCCTTCTAATCGATCATTGCCTGCGCCGCCATTGAGCAAGTCATTGCCGTTATTGCCATAGAGTTTGTCATCGCCCGCTTCGCCGTACAGTTCATCATCTTTGTCTGCACCACGCAGCACATCATCTCCTGCGCCTGCATAAACAATGCCTTTGCCTTGCCAGTATTGATAGTTATCGTTGCTTTCTGTGCCATGCAAAATCAAACCGTTTTCCATCAGTTCTTCTAAGCTGAAAGTCTGATCGGCAAATTGGAAGATTTCAATTTTATGGGCATTATCAGAGAAAAAGTATTCGATTTTGACGCTGTCTTCTGCACTTGTCTGAATGATTAAATGATAGCCTTCTTGGCGGAAGATGGCTTCTGCTCTTTGAATATCGCTAAAGATAATGCGGTCGCTATTGGCGGTAGTTTCATAATCAGTAACCACATCCTGACCATGTCCCTTAGCAAAGACATAAGTATCATTGCCATAGCCGCCATTCAAATAATCATTGCCGCTGCCGCCATTTAAAATATCGTTACCGTTATTGCCATAGAGTTTGTCATCGCCAGCTTCGCCATAGAGCTCATCATCTTTGTCTGCCCCACGCAGCACATCATCTCCCGCACCCGCATAAACAATGCCTTTGCCTTGCCAGTATTGATAGTTATCGTTGCTTTCTGTGCCATGCAAAATCAAACCGTTTTCCATCAGTTCTTCTAAGCTGAAAGTCTGATCGGCAAATTGGAAGATTTCAATTTTATGGGCATTATCAGAGAAAAAGTATTCGATTTTGACGCTGTCTTCTGCACTTGTCTGAATGATTAAATGATAGCCTTCTTGGCGGAAGATGGCTTCTGCTCTTTGAATATCATTAAAAACAATGCGATCAGTATTGGCGGTAGTTTCATAATCATAAATCACATCCTGACCATGTCCCTTAGCAAAGACATAAGTATCATTGCCATAGCCACCTTCTAATCGATCATTACCTGCGCCGCCGTTCAAAATATCGTTACCGTTATTGCCATAAAGCTTGTCATCGCCTGCTTCGCCGTGCAGTTCATCGTCTTTGTCTGCACCACGCAGCACATCATCTCCTGCGCCTGCATAGACAATGCCTTTGCCTTGCCAGTATTGATAGCTGTCGTTGCTTTCTGTGCCGTGTAGTGTCAAACCGTTTTCCATCAGTTCTTCTAAGCTGAAAGTCTGATCGGCAAATTGGAAGATTTCAATTTTATGGGCATTATCAGAGAAAAAGTATTCGATTTTGACGCTGTCTTCTGCACTTGTCTGAATGATTAAATGCGTGCCTTCTTGGCGGAAGATGGCTTCTGCTCTTTGAATATCGCTAAAGATAATGCGGTCGCTATTGGCGGTAGTTTCATAATCAGTAATCACATCCTGACCATGTCCTTTAGCGAAAACATAAGTGTCGTTGCCATAGCCGCCTTCTAATCGATCATTGCCTGCGCCGCCATTGAGCAAGTCATTGCCGTTATTGCCATAGAGTTTGTCATCGCCCGCTTCGCCGTACAGTTCATCATCTTTGTCTGCACCACGCAGCACATCATCTCCTGCGCCTGCATAAACAATGCCTTTGCCTTGCCAGTATTGATAGCTGTCGTTGCTTTCTGTGCCGTGTAGTGTCAAACCGTTTTCCATCAGTTCTTCTAAGCTGAAAGTCTGATCGGCAAATTGGAAGATTTCAATTTTATGGGCATTATCAGAGAAAAAGTATTCGATTTTGACGCTGTCTTCTGCACTTGTCTGAATGATTAAATGCGTGCCTTCTTGGCGGAAGATGGCTTCTGCTCTTTGAATATCGCTAAAGACAATGCGGTCGGTATTGGCGGTAGTTTCATAATCGTAAACCACATCCTGACCATGTCCTTTAGCGAAAACATAAGTGTCGTTGCCATAGCCGCCTTCTAATCGATCATTGCCTGCGCCGCCATTGAGCAAGTCATTGCCGTTATTGCCATAGAGTTTGTCATCGCCCGCTTCGCCGTACAGTTCATCATCTTTGTCTGCACCACGCAGCACATCATCTCCTGCGCCTGCATAAACAATGCCTTTGCCTTGCCAGTATTGATAGCTGTCGTTGCTTTCTGTGCCGTGTAGTGTCAAACCGTTTTCCATCAGTTCTTCTAAGCTGAAAGTCTGATCGGCAAATTGGAAGATTTCAATTTTATGGGCATTATCAGAGAAAAAGTATTCGATTTTGACGCTGTCTTCTGCACTTGTCTGAATGATTAAATGATAGCCTTCTTGGCGGAAGATGGCTTCTGCTCTTTGAATATCGCTAAAGATAATGCGGTCGGTATTGGCGGTAGTTTCATAATCAGTAATCACATCCTGACCATGTCCCTTAGCAAAAATATAAGTGTCGTTACCATAGCCGCCGTTTAAATAATCATTGCCGGCGCCGCCGATTAAGCGGTCATCACCAGCATAAGCATAAAGTTTGTCATCACCTGCATCGCCATGCATAAGATTGAAAAGATCCGTTCCTTTTAAAGTTTCAGAGGCTTCAGTGCCAAGATGATGCCCTAAGGCAGTAAAAATTTCCGCACCTAAAATGGCTAAATCATTTTCTAATTGCCCAATTAAAATAGCCTCTTGTGCATATTGCATCAAGAGGCTGGAAAGTGCTGAAAAAGTATCAGGTTTTTGTGTCGCGTTGCTGTAATAAAGCAGCTCTGCCAAATCGATAAATGCTTTTTGCGGGTCTTGAGCATGGACTTGATTAAATGCCGCCGCCATTTGCGTAAAATCAAAAGCCAGTTTGCCTTCTTTAAATTGAAAACCGAGTTGCTCGGTATAGGGTTTTAAGCGCGTTTGGAAGAGTAAACCTGCATAGAGTTTATCGGCAAGGCTGTCATAGGATTTTTTGATGGTATCGATAATACGCTTGGCATCGTTTAAATCAGCATAGGCTAATGTTGATGAATTAAGCCCCGTCATTGCATCGAGAATTTTGATTTTATCTGCCAGCAGTCTAAATTCTTCTCGAATCGCCCGCTCTTCATCACTTATCAAACGCGGTCCCGATGCTTCAGCACCGGAACCAATACCCAATGCCTTAATTTGCACTGGCGTTAATCCCGTGCCATTGCCGCTGTTGGAACGAATGGAAACTTGTTCCAAAGTAGATACAAAGATAGGACGGATATCGGTTTTTGCCCATTCCAGCAATAAATCATCGCGCAAAGCCATCTGCTCTTGCTTAGTCTTGGCATGAGTATAAGCCTCAATCACTGCTTTTAAGTTTGAGCGCCCCATTGCGGCTGCGCTTTGCAAATCGCGCAATCTGCCCATGCCGCGCAAGTTCACAGCTTGTTTATCTGCTGAGTTTAGGTCTATCTCATCGCTAAAGCGGCTAATCATGCCGTTATGCGCCAATAAAAAATCGCCCATTTTTTGGGCTTGCCCTTGCGCATCGCTATAGCTGCCTAAGCGCGCTAAAGTATTGCCGTCGCTTTGTCGTTGATTGAGGTTTTGGTGGTTTAGGTCTAAAGATTGAATACCTAAAGCCTCGAGACTGAAAAGTTCATCTGCTTGGCTGATTCCGTCTTGATTCATATCCCGCCATACCCGCAATTGCGCATAAACCGCATCTTGCGCATCGATTTTGCCGTCTTGATTTTCATCAAACTCCGCTAATGCCGCAAAGCCGCTAGAGGCTAAGCTGCCATCTTTAAGCAATGTATTGTCGCCAAACAATTCACGCCCGGAATCAATCAGCCCATTGCCATTGCGGTCTAAAACCAATAAGCCGTCATCCGCCGCAATCCAGCCGGTGGCAGTGCGAATGCCATCGGCATCATGATCAAATAATACGCTGTCCAAGCCTTCAATTTTAACGGTTTCAATGCCATCGCCGTCTAAATCCAGGCTGAGCGGGTCGACTTGATGATATTCTTTTGTGCGGTTCTCACCGGAATAGGCTGCTATGTCCTTATCATTCCAAATGCTGTCCCATAAAGCTTTTCCGCCATCAATAATAAAGTCATCGAAATAGCTCCAATCAATATCTCCATTCAAAAGAATATCAATTGATTCAGAAATATTATTCTTCATTTCTGTAATAATTTCTTCACTAATTTCCTCATATCTATAAGATAGATAATTTACAATGTCATCAATAGAATCTATGGCTTCAAAAAAACTATCGCTTAGTGATTTTCCTGCTATTCCTAATTTTTCACCAATATTATATCTATCCCAAACATAGGCAATACTCGCAGTTACTCCTACTACTGCAATGATTGGAATAAATATTGGTATTGTTGATCCAGCAGCTAATATCTTTCCAACAGCCATACCGACTCCAGTCATAACAGCAGCTTTAGTGGCAGTGTTTAAATCATCACTACGAATCGCCATTCCCAAATCTATTGCTGCTGCAAGCGGTCCTATATGTTTGGCGACAAAATGAAATTTACTTTGCATTTGGCTCATCATTGACATTGCCTTAGCAATATCTTTTTCATTATTTGCCATACTGTTTAAAACAGAATTATATAAGCCTTTGTTTAGTTTTGATAAAGCTGCAGGATTATTTCCCAAAGTGCTAAGTTTTTCTGCTGCTGTCTCCCAAGTTTTTGCAGTTAATTCCTTGAGTGCATTCTCAACACTTTTTGAACTAACTACTTCTTTTAAGGCTTTTAATGCTTGATTGCTTGTTTGGGATGGTTTTGCTCCCGGCAAAATTTTCGATAATTCTTTATGAAATTCTTTATTATAAATTTCCCCAACCCCACTGGCATAGTTAGAAATCAGTAATCCTAATCCGGAATCTGTAGGAATGCTGTTATTATATATAATCGTCCAAAAGTTATTAAAATCATTTTCATCATTCATAGTGATCTCCTAAATTATAAAATGTTAGTTCTGATATTAATATAATTAATACCAAATCTTAAGCCATATATCAGCGCAGTAATCATAACAAAAAAACAAGCGAAAAATTTATATAGCAAGACAGAGCTATATAAAAACATAGAATCAGAATGTAAGGCACATAGCGTAGCCATTGTGCAAGCATTGCTTGGCTTGGGCAAAGTTGCAATAAATGCAGAAAATAAAAATAAAAACGCTAGACTAGTGATAAACGTGTAATAAAAGATAGCATGAAAACTTATAGAGAATTTTGTTACTTTTTTTATGATACTAAAATCATAACTTTTAACAATAAAAATAAATATACTAAAGTTCACAATAAAACTAAGTAAAAAACTTAAATTCCAGCCATAAGGATCTTGCATTGGCAAATGAAGAAAGCGCAAAAACAGATAAATCTGATAATTGATGCTTTTATAATCAAATAACCAAATCAAACTGGATAATCCCAAATAAACAGGAAAAAAGCTAATCATCAAAATACCATGAAGGTTCATCGCGTTGTGAGAATATTCTTGTATTTTGTTTTTGAACTCATCGGCAGGATATTTGCGGCAAAAGGCTTCATAAGAGCAATGTCCTTCTTTCCATAAATATTCATTAGCCTTGTGTTGATTGGCAACGACTAAAGCCTCTTCAACCGTCTTAAAAGGTGGTTTTTTAGGTTTGAAAATTTTCATCATTTTCCTTAATTATTTAGAAATACTCATCACTATTTAATCTAGACCTGCAGCAGATGAATTTAGTTTATCTTAAACGGAAAATTACAATTTATCAACAGAATAAAATGGATATTAATCAGTTTGTTAAGCAGCCATCTGCTCTTACTTAGTCTCGGCATGAGTATAAGCTTTAATCACTGCTTTTAAGTTCGAGCGCCCCATTGCGGCGGCGCTTTGCAAATCGCGCAATCTGCCCATGCCACGTAAATTCACAGCTTGTTTATCTACCGATTTTAAGTCTATCTCATCGCTAAAGCGGCTAATCATGCCGTTATGCGCCAATAAAAAATCGCCCATTTTTTGGGCTTGCCCTTGCGCATCGCTATAGCTGCCTAAGCGCGCTAAAGTATTGCCGTCGCTTTGTCGTTGATTGAGGTTTTGGTGGTTTAGGTCTAAAGATTGAATCCCTAAAGCCTCGAGACTAAAGAGTTCATCTGCTTGGCTGATTCCGTCTTGATTCATATCCCGCCACACACGTAATTGCGCATAAACCGCATCTTGCGCATCGATTTCTTGCATAGATTTCTGAAAAGAGGCGCTTCTCAAAGATTCTCTCATGCTTTCTATAGCTTTTTGTGTTGCACCTTTAGCAGTATCTGAAATAGCACCAGTTAAGATTAAATTTCTATCTCCTATTCCGATTCTATCACTAGGTAATGAGAAGAAATCTTTAAGCATTATAATGCGTATTATTACTTAATCCTGAATCATAATCAGAGTGAATAATTTTATTATTTATGAAAGTAGTTGTCATAACATTCTCCTTATCTTAACTCAACTTTCTCTAATTTATAACTACAAAAAAAACAAGCAAAAATAACAATAAATGTAATCCAGTGTCCCGTGTAAATATATAATGTAGAAACATAGAACATATTGTCTGTTTCTAACCAACATAATGAAAAAAGTGTACACTCCTTACTTTTAACAGTCAAGGTATATAATGAAAGGTAAAATGTTAGGATTGCTGTTAATATCATAATTATAAGCGCAATAACGTAATTCACAAGATAAATACTTTGCAAACGTACAATTTTATTCACCCAGCGGCAATTGTATTTTATTGTTGAGATGAATGCCCAAATATTGAAAAACAAACTTAGAAAAAAACTTAAATTCCAGCCATAAGGATCTTTTATTGGAACACCAATGCCTATTGCAAAATCATAAATAGCTTTATTAACTGTATTATAATCAAATAGAAAAATTAAAGAAGATAAACCTAGATAAACTAAAAAATAAAGTGCTGTTATTTTAAAACTAAAAAAATACACATTATTTTGATAACTATCCATTATTATTAAGAAGTTTTTAAACCCTTCTCTATCAATAAAATCATAAGCCTCTTCTATAGATGAGAAAGGTTTAACTGGTTTTTTAAATAACATATCTTTTCCTTAATAAGCTGCTTTGACCTAGTGTTTGATTTAACAAACAGCATTAAGAAATGTTGATGTTTAAAAAATTCTCATCATTTTTTCTTAATTATTTAGAAATACTCATCACTATTTAACTAGACCTGCAGCAGATGAATTCAGTTTATCTTAAGCGAAAAATTACAATTTATAAACAGAATAAAATTTATATTAATCAGTTTGTTAAGCAGCCATCTGCTCTTGCTTAGTCTCGGCATGACTACAAGCCTCAATCACTGCTTTTAAGTTCGAGCGCCCCATTGCGGCTGCGCTTTGCAAATCGCGCAATCTGCCCATGCCACGTAAATTCACAGCTTGTTTATCTACCGATTTTAAGTCTATCTCATCGCTAAAGCGGCTAATCATGCCGTTATGCGCCAATAAAAAATCGCCCATTTTCCGAGCTTGCCCTTGCACATCGCTATAGCTGCCTAAGCGCGCTAAAGTATAGCCATTCAACCCAAAAATCTATTTATGCTGAAAACGTCTAGATTTCTGGCATTGCTTAATTCTTATGATTTATTTTTAACGCTGCGCTGTGCCGTACTTTCTTTGCGCTGCCAAAGAAAGTACGCAAAGCAATCACCAAAGAAACGCTAGTAAGCAACGTAAAGGCAGCCCCTTGCCTTGTTTTGCTTCGCAAAATCTCCTTGCCAGCTTGCCAAATTAATTTTTATGGTTCGGCGCGCGTCAAAACGCTTCGGACTTCGTTAATCGCTCAAACAGTGACGCGCTTGTTCCCGAAAAATCCTGCGCTGTCTGCGGCAAGGCAAAAGGGGATTTTGAGTGCTCCGTAACTGGTTTTGTGGAAATTTGCAGTTTCGCAGACTCTACGTAGCGAGTTTTGCTCAAAACTTTGCTTTCTTTGCTCTTCGTAGGAAATTCTGTCTTGTTTTAAAGTTTAACGGCTATATCTTCGCGCAGCATAGCAGTAGGCATAACAGTTTCCGCCTGCGCCGCCAATCCCGCCAATAATGTGTTTGCCAAAAAAATCTTTTTCATCGCCGTCCTCCTATTTGAAATGAGCTGCCGAAATGCCATCTGTCAAACCGTCGCTGCACAGCAGCAATGCTTCGCCCGCCTGCAAACGCCCTGCCGTCGCGTAAATGGCAAAGCCCTCATCCTCAGCCTGCCACACTAATAAACAGCCGTCATTATAATGCCGTAGCGTAAAAACTTGCCCGCCGTAATCGCCAAAACGCAATGCCATACAGACAGGCGCAAATAGCCTGCGGCAAGCGGCAAGGCATCGCCAATTACGGGCAGCCACGAGAAAAACAGCAGATTGGCGCCGTAGCGTTTCAATACCGTCAATGCCTTAGGCGAAATCCGCGCGCGGTAATGACGGGCGGCGATACGCCCTAGAGCATAAGAAGTGATGGAACCCAAGCTGTTGAACGCACCCGCAATCAGCAAAGCCGCCCAAGCCAATTCAGGCTTTTGCCACAGCAAAGCAGCGAAGGCGGCATCGGAGGTGCCGGGTAAAATGGTGGCGGAAGTAAAGGCGGATAATGCCAGTGCGCTCAATAGGGAAACATCCGTCAATCGCTGTTCCTATGCGGCGTAAAGCGCGCTTGCGCCGGCATACGCTCGCGGATTCTGGCGCGACTGGCGGCTAATGCGGCATCGGTCGGCACGTAGTCCTGCCATAAATCCGCCTGCGGCGGTAAATCTTGCGGCCAAAAATTCTGCACTTTGAAACCGCGTGCCAGACATTCGGCATGCAAGGCGGCGTATCGTTTGTGCAAAAAGTCGAGTTTATTGAAGAAAAAGCGCACATGCCCTTCGCCGAGTTTGTAATCCTCGGGCTGCCCTTTGAGACTGAATTTGCCGCGCGCCACCGCATTGGGAATCCGCGTCAGCTCGCGATGCTCCGCCAGCAAATGTTGATCGCATAATTCTTCGGGCGGCACGAGGTTAATTCGGGTCATGACAATTCTTCATCCTCTTCCGACTCTTGCGGCTGCACCAATGCCGCAAACTTGGCTTTCATGGTCGGGTTTTTGCGCACCAGTTTTTTCACGCTCAATTCTTCTGCTTTGTTGTTCGCCAAACGCAGATTGTTTTCGGAGGAAAGTAGCGCGTCTTTGGTTTTTTGCAGATGGGTGATGGTTTTGTCGATTTCCTCAATCGCGGTTTGGAATTTGCGGCTGGCGAGGTCGTAGTTGCGGGCAAAGGCGGTTTTAAAGTCGTTCAAATCGTTTTCAAAATTGCTGATGTCGATGTTTTGACTGCGCATTTGCGCGGCTTCGCGTTTGTATTGCAGGGCATTGGCGGCGGCGTTGCGCAGCAGGGTGATGATGGGAATGAAGAATTGCGGGCGCACGACGTACATTTTCGGATAGGCGTAGGAGACATCGACGATGCCGCTGTTATACAGTTCGCTGTCGGCTTCGAGCAGGGAAACGAGGACGGCGTATTCGCAGTTTTTCTCGCGCCGGTCTTTGTCCAGTTCTTTGAAGAAGTGTTCGTTTTTCTTTTTGCTGGCGGTTGCGTCGTTTTCGTTTTTCATTTCAAACATGATGGAGACGATTTCGATGCCCTCGCTGTCGTATTCGCGGTAGATGTAATCGCCTTTGCTGCCCGAGCGTGTGTCATTGTCTTTGCCGAATTGGGCGAGCGGAAAGGCAGTGCTGCGCAGTTTGTTGAATTCGATTTCGCAATGCTGTTCGAGGCTTTCGCCGATCATTTTGGTGGATTGGCGGGCTTTGAAGTCTTTGTAAAAGGCGATTTCTTGGTCTTTTTGCAGCAGCGCGTCGCGGTGGCGTTCTTTCAGGCTGCTTTGGGCGAGTTCGTGTTCTTTTTCTTGCAGTTGTAGACGGTTTTCCAATGCCAGCAGGGCTTGTTGACGTTCGGCGGCGGCATTTTGCTGCTGGCTTTGCAATGCCCAAATTTGCCGTTCTTTTTCATTGAGTTGCATCTGCATTTGCTGTTCGGCATCTTTGCGGACGAGGTTTTTTTCGCTTTCGGCTTGGGCGAGTTTGGCTTGCAGTTCCTGAATGTGTAATTGCTGACGCTGCTGCACTTGCTCGACCGCCAAGGCTTGCTGCTGCTGGGCGGCGGCAAGTTGCGCGCTGAGTTGTTTCAATTGTTCTTGCAAGACCGCCAGTTCCTGATTTTTATCGGCGAGCGTTTGCGCGAAGCTGCTTTGGGCGCGTTCTTGACTCAACTGCAATTGTTCTTGATGGCGCTGCTGTTCGCGGGCAAGGGCTTGCTGCACTTCGGCTTGAAATTCCTGATTGCGGATTTGCGCGGCGATGTGGTTGTAGCCGCTTTCGTCAATGGTAAAAGCGGTGTGGCAGTGAGGGCATTGGATTTGCGGCATGGCGTTTCTTTCGTTCGGAATAAAGTAAAGCAGCCTGAATGCAGGCTGCTTGCGAAGTTTGAGCGGATTTAGAGCGCGTCGATGACGGCATTCAAAGTCGCGCTTGGACGCATGGCTTGGGCAACTTGTTTGGCATCGGCAAAATAGTAACCGCCGATGTCCACTGCTTTGCCTGCGCCGCTTGCCAATTCCGCCAAAATGCTGCTTTCTTGCGCTGCTAATTTTTCGGCAACAGGCGCAAAAGTTGCTTTCAATTCGGCATCTTTGTCTTGCGCTGCCAAGGCTTGCGCCCAGTATAGGGCAATGTAGAAATGGCTGCCGCGATTGTCCAATTCGCCTGCTTTGCGTTTGGGCGATTTGTCGTTTAGCAACAATTGCTCGGTGGCTGCGTCTAAAGTGTCTGCCAATACTTGCGCTTTGGCATTGCCTGTTTTTTGCGCCAAATGTTCCAAAGACACCGCCAAGGCCAAAAATTCGCCCAAAGAATCCCAACGCAAATGGTTTTCTTCGTTGAATTGTTGAACGTGTTTCGGGGCGCTGCCGCCCGCGCCTGTTTCAAACATACCGCCGCCATTCATCAATGGCACGATGGACAACATTTTCGCGCTGGTGCCCAATTCCAAAATCGGGAACAAATCGGTGTTGTAATCGCGCAAAACATTGCCTGTCACGGAAATGGTATCCAAGCCGTCTTTCATGCGTTTCAGGCTGGCTAAACAGGCTTGTTCGGGCGCAAGGATTTGAATATCCAAACCATTGGTATCCAAATCCGCCAAATAAGTGTTGACTTTTTTAATGAGTTCGCCGTCGTGGGCGCGGTTTTCGTCCAACCAGAAAATGGCCGGTGTGTTGCTCAAACGCGCACGGTTCACCGCCAGTTGCACCCAATCTTTAACTGGCGCATCTTTGGTTTGGCAAGCACGCCAAATGTCGCCTGCTTCCACATGGTGCGAAGTCAAAACCTTGCCGTTTTCATCAATGATTTCCACTTTGCCTGCTTCCGCAATTTCAAAGGTTTTGTCGTGCGAACCGTATTCTTCGGCTTTTTGCGCCATCAAGCCCACATTCGGCACAGAACCCATAGTGGTCGGGTCAAATGCGCCGTTTTCTTTGCAGAAATTGATGGTGGCGGTATAAATGCCTGCGTAAGAGCTGTCGGGAATCACGGCTTTGGTGTCCACCGCTTTGCCTTCTTTGTCCCACATTCTGCCTGAATTGCGAATCATGGCGGGCATGGACGCGTCCACAATCACATCGCTGGGCACGTGCAAATTGGTAATGCCTTTATCGCTGTCCACCATCGCCAAGCTGGGCGCAGCCGCAAAAGCCGCATCAATGGCAGCCTGAACTTGGGCACGGGTGTTTTCATCCAATTTTTCCAGATTTGCCAACAAATTACCGAAACCATTGTTCACGTTCACGCCGATTTCAGCCAGCTTGTCGCCGAATTGTTCAAACACGGGCGCAAAAAACACTTTAACCGCGTGTCCGAAAATAATCGGGTCGGACACTTTCATCATGGTCGCTTTCATGTGCAATGAGAACAACACATCGCGGGCTTTGGCATCAGCCACTTGTTCTTGCAAAAATTGCACCAAGGCTTTTTTGCTCATGAATGTGGCATCAATGATTTCACCGGCTTTCAAATTCAAAGGTTTACGCAATTCGGCTTGGCTGCCTGAAGCATTGGTAAACACGATTTTCACAGTGGTGGGTTCTTCTACAGTAACCGATTGTTCGTTATGAAAAAAATCACCGCTTGACATGGTTGCCACATGAGATTTGCTGTCGGCACGCCAATCGCCCATGCTGTGCGGGTATTTTTTGGCGAAATTTTTCACGGCTTTGGGGGCGCGGCGGTCGGAGTTGCCTTCGCGCAAAACAGGGTTTACCGCGCTGCCTTTGATGCGGTCATAACGCGCTTGAATGTCTTTTTCTTCATCGTTTTGCGGATTGGCAGGGTAATTGGGTACGGCATAACCTTTTGATTGCAATTCGGCAATTGCTGCATTCAGTTGCGGCATGGACGCAGAAATATTGGGCAATTTAATCACATTGGCTTCGGGCTTCAAAACGTATTCGCCCAGCATCGCCAAATCATCGCTAATCCGCTGCTGCTCGGTCAAATATTCGCGGAAATTGGCGACAATCCGCCCTGCCAGAGAAATATCCGCCAATTTGAATTCAATATCGGCTTGCTTGCCAAAAGCCTGAATAATCGGCAAAAAAGACTGGGTGGCTAAAGCAGGGGCTTCATCGGTGTGGGTGTAGATAATTGTGTTTTTACTCATCTTTTCTCCTCTTGTTCATTGAAAAAAACAGCATTATGGCATATTTTCTCATGTACTTATAAGAATTTATGCCCAATAGTTTCAGATAAATAAGGAGTGATGGCGCTTCGCCGTATAATCAAATCATTATACAAAACAGTGAGATAAATTCTTTTCACTACTTATTCCGACCGTCTTTGCCGCGCATCGCCAAATACAGCGCCCAGAACCAAACCGCCGCTTCAAAGGCAAACGTCCAATGCTAAGCAGAATAGACCGCAGACACGCTGAAGAGCGAAAAAGCACAGTCGTAAAAAGGTATGAGCCACCAAATATCACCGACCATGCTGTCTTAAGAACATAAAGCATCATATGTTTCAACACACAGAGCGACACATAAAGCGTCGCTCTACGTGTTGCCCTGAATTGGAAGAGGTTACACCTCTCCCACAAGATTATCCTCCCTAAAGGAGGGGTTTCAACCAGTAAGGAAATTTTGATGAATTTCTCTTCGGCTTATCGGTGTTTATTGTGCCGCTTTTGCCAATATGGGCTTTAAAAAACGTCCCGTATGGCTGACGGCTTGATTCGCTACGGCTTCAGGTTTGCCGGCGGCAATAATTTCTCCGCCGCCGCTGCCGCCTTCCGGCCCTAAATCGACTATCCAATCCGCGGTTTTGATGACGTCCAAATTATGTTCGATGACAACCACGGTATTGCCGCCGTCGCGCAGGCGGTGCAAGACGGCAAGCAGTTGTTTGACGTCATGAAAATGCAGCCCCGTCGTGGGTTCGTCTAGCACATAGAGGGTGCGTCCCGTGTCGCGTTTGGAGAGTTCTTTGGCAAGTTTGATTCTTTGCGCTTCGCCGCCCGAGAGGGTTACGGCATTTTGCCCGAGGCTGATGTAGGACAGGCCGACATCGAGCAGGGTTTGCAGTTTGCGTTGCAGGGCGGGGATATTGGCGAAAAATTCATGCGCTTCGATGACAGTCATTTCCAGCACTTCATGAATGTTTTTGCCTTTGTAAGTAATATCCAGCGTTTCGCGGTTGTAGCGTTTGCCGCCGCAGACATCGCAGGCAACGAAGATATCGGGCAGAAAGTGCATTTCTACTTTAATCACGCCGTCGCCTTGGCAGGCTTCGCAGCGTCCGCCTTTGACATTGAAAGAAAATCTGCCGACTTGATAACCGCGCGCACGGCTTTCTTGGGTGTCGGCAAAGAGTTCGCGGATGCCGGTAAAAATGCCGGTATAGGTGGCGGGATTGGAACGCGGTGTACGCCCAATGGCGCTTTGGTCGATATTGACGATTTTGTCGAAATGCTCCAAGCCGCTGATATGGCGATAAGGCGCCGGCTCTTCGAGGCTGCGGTTAATCGCTTGGACGGCGGCTTTATAGAAGGTGTCGTTAATCAGGGTGGATTTGCCGCTGCCGGAGACGCCCGTGATGCAGGTAAACAGACCGACCGGCAGCAGCAAGTCCACGTTTTTCAGATTATTGCCGCTTGCGCCTTCAAGGCGCACGACTTTCTCGGGGTCTATCGGGCGGCGGCTGTCGGGAATCTCGATATTTTGCGCGCCGCTGAGATATTGTCCGGTCAGCGATTGCGGATTGGCGGCGATTTGCGCCGGCGTGCCGCGCGCCATGATTTCGCCGCCATGCACGCCCGCCCCCGGCCCAATATCGATGACGTAATCCGCTGCGCGAATCGCGTCTTCGTCATGCTCGACCACAATCACGGTATTGCCCAAATCGCGCAGACGCAAAAGGGAATTGAGTAGGCGTTCGTTGTCGCGCTGATGCAAGCCGATGGACGGTTCGTCCAGCACATACATCACGCCGACCAAACCCGCACCGATTTGCGATGCCAGACGAATGCGCTGTGCCTCGCCGCCGGAAAGCGTTTCCGCGCTGCGTGCCAAGGTCAGGTAATTCAGCCCCACATTGACCAAAAAACCCAAGCGTTCGCGGATTTCTTTTAAAATCTTTTCCGCAATTTCGCCGCGTGCGCCGCTTAATTGCAAATTCTGCGCCCAATCCAAAGCCTCGCTGATAGATAGACGGTTAATCTGCGGCAAAGACACGCCTTCCACCAAAACATGCTGCGCCGCTTCATTCAAACGCCCGCCGCCGCAGGTAGGACAAGGACGATTATTCAAATATTGGGCGATTTCATCGCGCACTTGGCTGTTTTCCGTTTCGCGGTAACGGCGGTTCATCGATACTACCACGCCTTCCCATACCGCCTCGCGCTCTTTCTTTGTGCCATAGCGTCCCAAAGAAGGCAGACGGATTTTCTCCTTGCCGCTGCCGTATAAAACGACATCGCGGATTTTCTGCGGCAAATCCTGAAATGCGGACTCTTCGATATCAAACTGATAATGCGCGGCAAGTGCCTGCATCTGCGGATAAAAATAAGGCGTGCGCCGATCCCAGCCGCGCACCGCGCCGGCGGCAATCGACAATTCGGGGTGCGCCACCACCTTCGCCGGATCAATAAACACATTCACACCCAAACCATCGCAATCGGGGCAGGCGCCATGCGGATTATTAAAAGAAAACATCCGCGGTTCTAACTCTTTCAGCGACCAACCGCATTCAGGACAGGCATAGCGTGCGGAAAAAGTGCGCGGTGCCAAATCCGTCCCCTCCATCGGCAGAACTTGCACAATCCCCTCCGACAAAGATAAAACCGTTTCCAAAGACTCCGCCACGCGCTGCTCAATCCCCGCCTTAACGGAAAAACGATCCACCACCACCGCAATATCATGATTACGCTTGGCATCAATGCTCGGCAAAGCATCCATATCATAGACCTTGCCGTCAATCATCAATCGCACAAAACCCTGCTGGCGCATCTCCGCCAGCAATTCCGTATGCTCGCCCTTGCGTCCCTGCACCAGCGGTGCTAACAACATCAGACGGCTACCCTCGGGCAAAGCCATAATCTGATCCACCATCTGCGACACCGTCTGCGCATTCAAAGCAATCCCGTGATGCGGACAATGCGGCACGCCCACGCGGGCAAACAGCAGCCGCAAATAATCGTGAATCTCGGTAATCGTGCCGACCGTCGAACGCGGATTATGGCTGGTGGACTTCTGCTCGATAGAAATCGCCGGCGACAAACCCTCGATATGATCGACATCGGGCTTATCCATCACCGATAAAAACTGCCGCGCATAGGCCGACAAACTCTCCACATAGCGGCGCTGTCCTTCGGCATAAATCGTATCAAAAGCCAAAGAAGACTTGCCCGAGCCGGACAAACCCGTGATGACAATCAATTTATCTCGCGGCAGCTCCACATCGATATTCTTTAAATTATGCGTGCGCGCACCGCGAATGACGATATTTTCCATGGCTTGCCCCAATTTAGCAAAAGCCGCTATTTTAGCAGTTCGCCGCATCGCACCGCCGCTTATTTACCATTTCCGCATCCGCATTGCGCACTGCGCGTTGCATTTTTGCCGCTTTTCCCTACACTAAACACTTTTTTCATCACGCATAAATTATGGACAAATCTCTTTACAATCTCCGAATCAGCAGTCACGAAACATTGCTTTCGCCCAATGATTTATACGCCGCACATCCGGCCGGCGATACTTGCCGTCAAACGGTTTTGACGGGCCGGCAAGCCGTCTGCGATATTTTAGACCGCAAAGACAAGCGCAAAATCATCGTCGTCGGGCCCTGTTCGATTCATGACCCCGAGGCGGCGCTGGATTACGCCCGCCGTCTAAAAGCCCTCGCCGATGAAGTGCAAGATACCTTTCTTATCATTATGCGTGTTTATTTTGAAAAACCGCGCACTACGGTAGGCTGGAAAGGCTTAATTAACGACCCCGATTTAAACGACAGCTTCGACATGCAAAAAGGACTGCATATCGCGCGCAAACTGCTGATCGACATCAATGAAATGGGCTTGCCTGCCGGCACGGAAGCGCTCGACCCCATTTCGCCGCAATATATCGGCGATTTGATTAGTTGGACGGCGATTGGCGCGCGCACCGCCGAAAGCCAGACCCACCGCGAAATGTCTTCCGGCTTATCCACCCCCGTAGGCTTTAAAAACAGTACCGACGGCTCGCTGGATGTCGCCATCAATGCCATCGAATCCGCCTCGCGTCCGCATAGCTTCTTAGGCATCGACGCCAACGGACAAATCGCGATTACGCGCAGCAAAGGCAATCCGCACGGACACATCGTGCTGCGCGGCGGCAATCAAGGCTCGAATTACGATAGCGTCAACATCGCGCTATGCACCGCTGCTCTGCATCAAAAAGGCTTGCCCGCCAATCTTATCATCGACTGTTCGCATGCCAACTCCAATAAAGACCCGCAACGCCAACCGCTGGTCATGAAAGACGTCATCCAGCAGATCGCCGCCGGCAACCAAGACATCTTGGGCGTCATGCTCGAAAGCCATATCCACGGCGGCACGCAGAAACTCGGCGACAATCCCGCCGCGCTTGCCTACGGCATCTCGATTACCGACGGCTGCATCGACTGGGAAACCACCGCCGCCTGCATCCGCGAAGCCCGCCAACTCTTACAGGAACATCATGCCTAATCAACGTCCGCTCACTAATAAAATCCGCATCATCGCCGGCAGCCACCGCGGCCGCCGGATTCCCATTCTCGACCGCCCCGGTCTGCGACCCAGTCCGGAACGCGTCCGCGAAACCGTCTTTAATTGGCTGCAAAACGAAATCGCCGGCGCGGCGGTATTCGACGCCTTTGCCGGCAGCGGCGCCATGGGCTTGGAAGCCCTATCGCGCGGCGCAGGCAGCGCCTTATTTTGCGACAACGACAGCCAAACCCTCGCCGCCATCCGCAACTGCCTGCAAGAATGGCATATCGGACACGCCCGCACCCTGCAAAGCGATGCTCTCACGCTCAGCAACAGCCCCACGCGTTACGACCTAATCTTTTTAGACCCGCCCTTTGACGCCCATCTTCATCAAGCCGCGATAGACAAATTCGCCGGCGACGCTTGGCTCAAACCCTATGGCAAAATTTATGTGGAAAGCGCGGAAAAACTCGAAAACCTGAGGCTCAAAACAGGCTGGCAATGGCTGAAATCCGCCCGTGCGGGACAAGTCTATTTCGGACTACTCGGACGCAGCGATGACTAAAGCCCTCTATCCCGGCACCTTCGACCCCATGACCCTCGGGCATCAAGACATCATCACACGTGCCGCCGCCTTTTGCGAAGAACTCTATATCGGCGTCGCGGCGGGGCATCACAAACAGACCCTTTTCTCTCTTGAAGAACGCAGCGCCATGGCGCAGGACATCATTGAAGAACTGGGCTTAAGCGCGCGCGTCAAAGTATTGCCCTATGAAGGTCTGCTCGTCGATTTATGCCGTAAACATAACATCTCCTTAATTATTCGCGGCGTACGCAGTGTCGGCGATTTCGAATACGAATACCGCCTCGCCGCCATGAACCATCATTTAGCCGATGAAATCGAAACCCTGTTCATGCTGCCCTCCGAACGCTTCGCTTTTTTATCCTCAAGTCTAGTGCGCGAATCCGCCAAGCTGGGCGGCGACGTTTCCGCACTCTTAGCGCCTAAAATTAAAAAAAATTTATTGGACAAACTTGGAAGCCAAAAAAATTATGTGTAGAATATCAAACGTCATTACTGACACCTCAAACAAATTTTAAAAGGAATGAACATGAAAACTTCTATGAAAATTGCCGCTTTAGCTGCTGTTACCGTTGTTTTCGCCGGTTGCGCCAGCAAACCTGAAAAAAATGCTGACTTGACTGCACTTCGCGCTTCAGTTGAAGAAGCTCGTGCCGCTGCTATCCAAGCTAACCAAACTTCACAACAAGCTTTGGCTTTAGCGCAACAAAATGCAGCTAAAATCGACCGCGTTTTCACTAAATCACAAGTTAAATAAGCTGAGCTGATTTGAAAACCGCAGCGAATATCTTCGGATATTCGCTTTTTTATGCCTGAAAAACTTTATTTTTCATCTCTTTTCCGTATAATACGCCCTCTTTTTACACAATCCATACAAGGAAAATATTATGTTAGCAATCCGACTATCGCGTGGCGGCTCTAAAAAACGTCCGTTCTACCATGTAGTTGCAACTGACAGCCGCAATGCTCGTGACGGCCGTTTCATCGAGCGTCTTGGGTTTTTCAACCCTATTGCGCGCGGTCAAGAAGTTGAACTGCGCTTAGATGTTGAGCGCATCGAATTCTTACAATCGCGCGGCGCGCAATTAAGCGATCGCGTCAGAAGCTTAGTCAAACAATACAAAGCGGCTAACCAAGCCTAATGAAACACAATCACGCTCAAATTACATTGGGGCGTATTGTGGGTGTTCACGGGGTTCGCGGCTGGGTGAAACTGCACTCAGACTGCCGACCCCGTGAAGCCATTTTAGGCTACCGCGAATTCATCGCCACCCGCCCCAATGGCGACAGCTTTACCCTCAAGCTTAATACCGGACGCGAGCAAGGCAAATCGATTGTCGCGCATTTCACCAATTATAACGACCGCGATGCCGCCATGCAGCTTATCGGTCTCAATCTAAGCATCAAACGCGAACAACTGCCTGCGACTGCGGCAAACGAATTTTATTGGACGGACTTAATCGGACTGACCGTCGTCAATCGCCAGCAGCAAATCTTAGGTAGCGTCGCAGAAATTTTCGAAACAGGCGCCAACGACGTCCTCGTCATTAAAACAGGCGCAGACAAAAAAGCCGCTGAACTCCTGATTCCGCTGGTGGTGGGCGTCTATGTGGATTCCGCCGACTTTGACAAGCAAATTCTGCATGTGGACTGGGAAAGCGATTGGTCAAACGACAATCCCGCCCAATAAACAACGATGCACATCGATTTCATCAGCATTTTTCCCGAATTAATTGCGCATTGGTTCAGCCAAGGCGTCATCGGGCGCGCCATTGACAAGCAAATCCTGCAATTCTCCTATCATAATCCGCGCCAATACAGCGCAGACCGCCACGGAAGAATTGACGACCGCCCCTTTGGCGGCGGCCCCGGCATGGTGATGCAATATGTGCCGCTAGCGCAAATGGCGGCGCAGTTAAACGCGCAAGCAGAACGCCCTTTTCACGTCTATCTCAGTCCGCAGGGCATGCCTTTTACGCATGAAGTCGCCGCGCAATTAGCGGGCAAACCCCGCCTTGCCTTTTGGTGCGGACGCTACGAAGGTATTGATCAACGCTTTATCGATCAGCATATTGATGCGGAAATTTCTCTGGGCGATTTTGTCTTATCCGGCGGCGAAATCGCCGCTGCGGTCATTGCCGACGCGGTCTGCCGCTTGATTGACGGCGTCTTGGGAGACGGACAATCCGCCTGTCAAGATTCCTTCCACGATAAACTTTTAGACCACCCCCACTATACACGCCCTGAAATTGCTGATAAAATCTGCGCCCCTGAAATACTGCTCAGTGGCAATCATGCGCTTATCGCCCGTTGGCGCATGAAACAGGCACTGGGCAGAACGTTTTTACTGCGTCCTGATATTTTTGCTGAACTTAATCTCAGCCGGACGCAGCAAAATTTATTAAATGAATTTTTAGCTGAAACCCATTTTTCTGGAGAGCCGTCATGAGCAACATCATCGACACCCTTGAACAAGAACAATTTAAAACCGATTTACCTGAATTCAATCCAGGCGATACCGTTGTCGTACAAGTCAAAGTACGCGAAGGCAACCGTGAACGTTTGCAGGCTTTTGAAGGCGTAGTTATCGCTAAGAAAAACCGTGGTTTAGGTTCATCTTTTACTGTGCGCAAAATCTCTCACGGCGAAGGCGTCGAGCGCGTTTTCCAAACGCACAGCCCTTTGATTGATTCCGTGAGCGTCAAACGCCGCGGCGACGTACGCCGTGCGAAATTATATTATCTGCGCGGATTGGAAGGCAAAGCAGCGCGTATCAAAGAAAAACTTGATACTAAAAAAGCCGCTGAATAAGGAAAACATGCAGGCACTTGAATTTCAAGACTGTATCTCGCAAATCGCCGCATTGTGTGCAAACGCTTCTGCGGCGATTTTGTCATTCTATGGTCATCAAGATCATATGGGCATTGTCATTAAAGACGACAAATCCCCTTTAACGCAGGCGGATCTTGCCGCCGACCGCATTCTCAACGAAGGCTTGGTCAAGATTGCGTCCATTCCCGTCGTCAGCGAAGAAAATCTTTCCAGCCAAAACCAGTCATTTGAAGACTATTGGCTGATTGACCCCATTGACGGCACAAAGGAATTTATCCGCCAAAGCGATCAATTTTGCATTGCGATTGCGCGCATTTACCGGCACCGACCGATTTTAGGCTTGATTTTTTCTCCCACTCAGCGCTGCTATTGGTATGCCGGCGCAGGCATGGGCGCGTATAAAGTAAGCCCGAATCAAGCACCACAACGCCTGCACTGCCGCCGTTTCAATCCCGCAGAACCGCGTCTATTGACCGCCGGCATCAATGTCAGCAAGCGCGTGCATCATTTTTTGCAATCGCAATTTGGCGAATATCGGCATGTCAGCCAAGCCAGCGCGCTGAAATTCTGCCGAATGGCGGAAGGCGATGCCGATTTTTACGTCAAACTGTCGCTCGGCGGCAGCGAATGGGATATTGCGGCGGGCGATATTTTGCTTAGCGAAGCCGGCGGTGGTCTTCGCTACTTTCCGCAGCTCGCCGCCATTGAGTATGGCGCGCGCGAACATCTGCAAAATCCGCCTTTCCTTGCCTATGGCGCCGGCTTTGACGACAGCCGCATCACCGCTTACTTTCAAGCCATGCAAGCGCTGTTTGCCGCCGAACAGCAGACCTCGCGCACACCGTCGCCATTTTTTTAATCACAGACACACATCATGACTAAAATCGTTGAACTCCTTGCCCCAGCCGGCTCAATCAAAACCATGCGCTATGCTTTTGCCTATGGCGCCGACGCTGTTTACGCAGGCTCCGCCCGCTATTCCTTGCGCATGCGCGGCAATGAATTCACGGATGAAAACCTCAAACAAGGCATTGACGAAGCGCATGCCTTGGGCAAGCATTTCTATCTCACGGTCAATACCCAGCCGCATAATTACAAACTCGATACCGCTTTGCGCGATCTTGCGCCTTCGCTTGCCGCCAAGCCCGATGCGCTGATTATGTCCGACCCCGGGCTGATTATGATTGTCAAAGAAGCCTATCCCGATATGTCCATTCATCTCTCCGTGCAGGCCAATACCGTGAATTGGGCGACCGTGAAATTTTGGCAGCAAAACGGCGTCAGCCGCGTCATTCTGTCGCGCGAGCTCTCGCTGAAAGAAATTGCCGAAATCCGCCAACGCTGCCCCGATATGGAACTGGAAGTATTTGTCCACGGTGCCTTATGTATGGCGTATTCCGGACGCTGTCTGCTTTCAGGCTATTTCAACAACCGCGACCCCAATCAAGGCACTTGCACCAATGCCTGCCGCTGGAAATACAAAACCCATGCCAGCACCGAGGAAGAAGAAGGCGAATTCATCCCCACCCCCGATTTAATCTTCTCTCCCGATTCGTTGAGTGGCATCACGGACAGCCGTGAACGCCACCCTTTGGCTGACGGCGTTTATTATCTGGAAGAAGAAAATCGCCCCGGCGAATATATGGAAATCACCGAAGACGAACACGGCACCTACATCATGAACAGCCGCGACCTGCGCGCGATTGAACACGTCGGCGAACTCGTAAAAATCGGCGTGGACTGCCTGAAAATTGAAGGGCGCACCAAATCCCATTACTATGCCGCCCGCACCGCCCAACTCTACCGCCAAGCGATTGACGACGCTTATGCGGGGCGCGATTTTAATCCCGATCTGAATGAAAAACTGGAAGGGCTGGCGAACCGCGGCTATACGGACGGCTTTTTCGTGCGCCGCCAAATCAAAGCCCAGCAAAACTACGCCACAGGCTCGTCCAATGCCGCCACTCAGCAATTTGTCGGCGAAGTTATCGCCTATGATGCGAAAAAAGGCTTGGCGACCATTGAAGCCAAAAACCATTTCCAAAGCGGCGACCGTGTGGAAATCATCAGCCCCGGCGGCAACCGCGAAATCACCATCGGCAGTCTTTTTGACCGCAAAAACTGCGAAATCGTTCCGGCGGCAAAAGGCAGCGGCTGGCAGGTACAAACCGACATCGGCGAAGTGGATACCTTTACCCTTTTAGCTAAAAATCTTTCTTAAGTCCTATTCATCGGTAAAGCGGTGCGGGTATAAATCTTCTACCGCAAAACTCAGTCTTTGATTCAGCAAGCCTATGCTACACTAAGCCTTTTCATCAAAAAGGAAAACATATGGACTGGAAAGGCGGCAGACGCAGCAATAATGTGCAAGACAGACGCGGCACCGGTATGAAAGCCGGCGGCATCGGCTTAGGTGGCATCGTTATCATTTTAATCGGTCTCTTCTTTGGTGTGGATTTAAACACCATGTTAGGCTTAGTTCAAAATGCCGGCGGTACTTCACAATACGAACAAAGCGCTCCTAGCGACGCCAAAAGCCAAGAACAGGCACAATTTGTAGAAGTGGTGCTTGGCGCCAATGAAGATCACTGGCAGCAGCAATTTAGCCGTTACGGCATTCAATTTCGCGCACCCACACTGGTATTGTTTAGCAATCAAACACAAAGCGCCTGCGGCACTGCAAGCAGTATGACCGGTCCTTTCTACTGCCCGGCCGATCAGGGTATTTATATTGATCTGAATTTTATTCAAGACATGCGCCGCATGGGAGCAAGCAATAATACGGAAGTCGTCGGTAATTTTGCCCTTGCTTATGTCATTGCCCATGAATTCGGTCATCATATTTCTAACCTGACAGGCGTATTGCCGCAAGCGCACAAAGCGATGAGCCAAGCAGGCAATAAAGCACAAGCCAATGCTATTTCCGTTGCTCTTGAATTGCAGGCAGACTGCTATGCCGGCGTTTGGGCGGCAAATTTAAGCAAGTATAATATTAATGTCAGTCGTGCGGATTTGGAACATGGTTTGCAGGCAGCATCCGCAGTAGGCGATGATCGCATCATGGCTTCGGCAGGACGCAGCATCAATCCCGAAAATTTTACCCACGGCAGCGCGCAGCAACGTATGGAATGGTTTGCTCGAGGCTTGCAAAGCGGCGATATGCAAAGCTGCGATACTTTCAAATAACACCTCCAAAAAAATCAACCGCCTAATCGGCGGTTGATTTATAGGCAAGTCATATTATTTCACGCCATTGTTACAAATGAAATAATATATATTTTCTTAACGCAGGCTATGTAAAAAGTGCATATGGCGATGATACTGAGCGACGATGTCATTAATAACACCTTCAGTGCTCCATCCCATAATATCGTAATCCTGACCGCCTTCACCCAAATGTACTTCAGCACGATAGTAGGTCTGCGTATCATTGATTTCAGCTTCGCTGTCTTCATCTTCATTTTGCACAAAACCGGGCTGCGCATGTCCTGCCACACGCACTTTATAGATAAAATCGATTTCATCGCCATGATTAGTCTGCAACACTACGCTGCCGCTTTTTTCATTCAGCACTCGCGCATCCACGCCTAAATTACGTAATTCTGCCGCAACATTATCACAGGCTTTTTTAACCGTCGTATCAATAAAACGGCTGACTGTTTGGCGGCTCGGAAAATCCATAATAAGCTGCAAACGCTCGCGCCACACACCGTCTCCTTGAGCAGGCAAAGGCATACTTAAATTCTGCTGCAAAATCTCCTGCTTCTGCGCATCAATATTCAAAGCTTTCAGCAGACCATACAGCGCTACCATCAACACAGTAACAAAAGGTAAAGCGCTAGCAATCGCCATTGTCTGTAAAGCACCGAGTCCGCCGGCTAATAACAAGGCAATTGCCACCATGCCCGCACCTAAAGACCAAAATAGGCGATAGCGCACGCCCTTGCTTCCTTTACCATGCGAACAAAGCATATCCATAACCAAGGCGCCCGAGTCCGCGGAAGTGATGAAAAACACCACAATCATCAACAGTGCCACATAGCTAAATATGCCGGATAAAGGTAATTGCTCTAAAAAGGCAAACAGCGACAACGAAACATCTTGCTCGATTACTTGACCCAAAATAGCATTCCCTTGATTTAAAATCATATCAATCGCGGAATTGCCAAATACGGTCATCCATAAGAAAGTGAAACCCGCCGGCACAAATAAGACACCTAACACAAATTCGCGAATAGTCCGACCGCGTGAAACACGCGCGATAAACAAACCGACAAACGGCGCCCAACTTACCCACCAGCCCCAATAGAAAATCGTCCAACCGCCAAACCAATCGGTTTTATCATAAGCATAAAGATTAAACGTCATGCTCACAATGCTGGAAATATAAGAACCTACATTCTGTACATAGGCTTGTAATAAAAATACGGTTGATCCGGCAAGCAACACAAACAGCATCAATACCACTGCCAAGCCCAAATTTAACTCGGATAAAAATTTCACTCCCTTATCCAAACCCGACATCACAGAGATCGTTGCCAAAGCACAAATCACTGCAATTAAAATCACTTGACTTGCCGTTCCGATCGGAACAAAAGAGAACAGATGATTAATTCCCGTATTCACCTGTAAAGCGCCGTAACCAAGAGAAGTTGCCAAACCGAAGAGCGTACCTACCACAGCAAAAATATCCACTGCATGGCCAATCGGTCCGTAAATTTTATCGCCAATCAGCGGATACAAAGCCGAACGTAAAGTCAGCGGCAAATTATGACGGTAAGCAAAAAAAGCCAAAATTAAAGCCACTACCGCATACACCGCCCAAGCATGTAAACCCCAATGGAAAAACGTCAACTGCATCGCCTGACGTGCCGCATATATCGTGCCGCCCTCACCATGCGGAGGCGTTAAAAAGTGCATGACAGGTTCAGCGACACCAAAAAACATCAAACCAATTCCCATACCGGCAGAAAACAACATCGCAAACCAAGAGAGATTGCTGTAATCCGGACGTGAATGATCCGGTCCTAATTTGATATTGCCTAAACGAGACAATCCTAAATAAACGCTAAATAATAAAATTAAAGCAACCGTTAACACATAATACCAGCTGGCATTATCTACAATCATCGCTTGTAGTGCTTTAAAAGTCTTATCCGCTAATTCAGGCAATAAAATTGCAAATAAACTAATACATGCAATCAACCCTGCCGAAATCAGAAAAACCGCGGAATTCAGACCATGCTTATGCAGTTTTTGCATAGGTGTACTCATATCTATTCCTTCAAAATTTTTAAATATCAAAGCTATCTTCTGCTCTCTATACTTCAAAATAAAATCTCATCGCCGACTTATGCTATAAATAAGCTGCTTAGATTCAAGCTTGAAGTGCAACATTTAATAGACAAGAGAGAAGATGTAAGAGGCGCAGTGTTGCACTTGCTCATCAACTCTCACCTATCAGAACGTCATGAATACTACACACATCTTACACAAGACAAAGGTATCAAATATTCGTGCTCAAGAAAAGCGCTTACTCATATAGGGCAGGTTCAAGTATGATTGCAACGCGCCCAAAGCTAACTTTAACCTCCAATGGCGTCATAAAGCCTAGCACC